>Ga0316197_10000022_pt1 | contig 201306 bp, 173 predicted proteins | sample OudBiesiAoxic_MG_FD_204939 | JGI IMG/M metagenome (GOLD analysis project Ga0316197, IMG submission 204939) | Coastal sediment microbial communities from Oude Bieten Haven, Netherlands - site A oxic | ecosystem: Environmental > Aquatic > Marine > Coastal > Sediment | place: Netherlands...
CAACGGCGGCTACAACCTGCAATTTAAAGCCCAAAGTATAATCGCGTTGAGTACGTTTAACGCAGGGGGTGATTGATGTAGTCATAATAAGTCCTAAATGTGTAAACACATTTCAGGACGGGACAGTTTGTTAAAAAACGGCCGATACCAGATACTGCCTTTGTTGCCTTATCGGTATTACTTGAGGTCGCACCACTGTCGTTGACGTATATTTATTATTTGATGACGCACCCTAAATCGATAGAGATTGAAGAGGGGGCTGCGACTCTCTTTTTTCCTGTCGATATAAAGGGTAATAAGGCTGTCGATCGAAGTATCCAATATGCTCGTTATAAACTTCCTCCCTTTACGTATCGACTATTAACTGATTTTTACTTATGTGGCGAGTTCCCTTCTTCTTCCTCTGATTTATACCATCAAATGCAAGCGTATTTAAACTGTGCGCCTTATTATCAAAATAATGTGCCCTATACGGAATTATTACTCAGAGTTCAGTGTTATTGGCAATTACAACTTCCTCTCTTCTTTTTACAAGATATCGGCGATCCAATGAGTTCATTTTCGCTCCCGCAAGACAGATATCATCGGTTGAATCAAAAGAATATACGGCGATTATCAAAGGTAGAAATTGAAAGGATTGATGTGTTTGGGCTATCACAAATTAATGATGAGTTAGAATTTAAAGGCAATCGGCACATCTTACCACGACATGCAGAACAGCATGTTCCTCCATCTTTATCGCTAATATCTCGCTCTCACGTACATTGGGCACATAAGCAATTAATTCGACGTTACAAAAAGGAGGGACGTAATAAAACGGTGGCGTTTATTGAAAAATCACCTTCTATAAAATGGTCACCAGAGAATATTTTACCCTCGTTACTTTACCTTTATGTTGCAGAATTAGTGACCGAGGGGGGAGTTCAAAGTCGCCGCTTAGCAGCCAGTTCGATCGATACTTATTTGAGTTTTCAAGAACATATTGAGAAGCACCCGTTAAGCTACGCGGCTGCCGTTGATGATGACTTACTGAATCAATGGGCACACACGGTTTACACTCAAGAGTGTGCTGAATCACTCCAGTTAAAGATATGGTATTTCTTACGGTTTGTAGCAGAGCAAACGTTGACTGATAGCCTTGACTTAGAGTCGTTTTCGGCGCCACAAGTGATACAACATGTCGATGCTAATCTTGTCACCTCTGCTGAACTTGAACTGATATTAGATCTTCTTTCTCGCTCAAAAACCTCCTCCTATTTACGTACTCTTTTTACGCAGTGTATGGCTATACTGACTTTCCATGGTTTCTTACGGCGAGGAGAAATATTACGTTTACGTGTGGAAGATATTCGATTGGTGACTGAGAGGGGTCAACGTTTTCAGCTGACCATCACCAAAACACGAGAAGGTAATACAAAAAATAGAAAAACACGTTCGGTTCATCTTGTCTTACCCGAGTCTCAAGCAAAGTTTATTCAGTTGTTAATTAAAATAAAAGCCTCTGCACCACCAGATGAGCCTTTGATTGGATTTTGTGGAGAGTCGTTATCTTCAAGACGTTTGCATTATGTGCATGCTGTGACCAAGGCGGTTAAAGCCATTTGTGGTTCTGACGCGCGTTTCCATCATCTACGCCACGGTGGTGTATGGATATTAGTGCAGCAAGGTTTGGGGCTTTTTATGCCACACACTATCGATCCTCAGTGTATATATCTATCAGAACTGCTAAGTGAAAACATCATTAACCAACGGTTTGCTCATTGGCTTGAAGGCCGAGATATTAAGGCATTAAATTCCAGCCTGTTACTTGATGAGGTGACGGATATGATTGGACATGCTCATTTTGCCACCACGCGAATGAGTTACTTACATGGGCATGAATGGTTACCTGAGCACTTTAATTTCACGACCGAACGTCAATACTCTAAACCGCTATTGCGGTATATATTGGGGTTGAAAAGACAATCAAATGATATATCAAGACGCATTCGATTGTTACAAACGGAGCAGCAAAAAGCCTCGAATGTTAGCCATCCTCATGCGCCGGTTCTACTCTCTGAACGACGAGTTGAAGAGGGCACGCATGTCTCATCAAACAGTTTTTCTTGGATTAAGGAACGTCTCCTTCACGATAATGATTTGTATGAAGGTTGGCAGAAAAGAACGTCCACCTCCTTATCGACGTCTTTGGACCGGTTAACACGGCATTGGCTGAAGACTTTATCGAGCAGTGAGCCTGCATCACAACTTACGTCTGAAGTGACATGGGAAAGTATTTCAGATAGTTGGCGCTTATTGGGTAGGCATTGTTCTAACAAGGGTCTATCCGTTCCTGACAAAAAGTTAGTTAAAAAATGGCTGTCACTTTTTGATGAAGACAAACAACTGTTTGTTGTTAAATGTACCCGTGTTATGGCGAAAGAATACCGGCATTTATTTTCATTACCTGAGTTTTCCTTTGTTCAACGAGAGTTGATTTTATGTGTGAATCGTAAAACACATGCCGCGAATTTATGTGCACTTATTCATGATGAATTCTTGTTGGGTAAAGAGCGAACTTATCAAGAAAAACACAGTGTTGGCCCTTCGTTATTAACGATAAAAGTGGAGGGTATACCGATAGCAATAAAGATATATATGTCACAGTTATTGTGATAATTAACGTAAGCTACTGTTTTTATTGCTTTTGAGGTTGGAAAATATTGGGCCGTATGTTTTTTATACAGCAAGATGGACTGAGTACATTATCTTTAAAGGAAATATTTATGAAAAAGATGACGTTGATATTAAATGGAGCGCAATTATCTTCACTTTTAACATTGGCTAAAAAAGCCAATCGAAAAGCGGAAGATGGATATCAAGATGTGTATGTTCAATTGGATCCCAAAACCAATACATTGTTAATGATTGCGGGCAGTTGTATGGATATGCATGAGTGGACAATTTCCAATGTGGATATCCCTTTTCGACGTACTGTCGCTTTTTCATTAGCTGCAGATTCGTTATTCGAGGGGCTTAATATGATGTGTAAAAATAGCCGCATCGTGATTGAGCAAATAAAAAGCAGCCTTTTTGAATTAGGTTTCCCTGATTTGAAAAAATTTAGACGGGTGATTAGTAGTAATGTTAAAAAAGTTCATATTGATTATATGACACAAAGAGATGAGTCGAATTTTCAGTCAATGAAATGTGCAAATCTCAGTCAAATACTGAAACCTATTGAAGATGCTAAGCCGTTTGAATTGATGGAAGTCAAGGCTGTTGACGGTGTGGTGGTAATTAATACACGGCGTGATAATAAAAATTTTAAACAAGAACGGAAGCTGAACTCTCAATTGAATGTTGAAATGACATTTACTGAAAATGTATTTGATGAACTTAATTTTATATGTAAAAACAACCCAAATGATAATATAGAAGTATCTATGCAGCCGAATGTTATTTTTATCAAATCAAAATCAGGATCTAGCCGGTTCTCAATTGACGGTATTAATTCGTTTCAGAATAGAAAAACAGATTCGCATTCCGAAGTTGTCAATTTCATATTGGATGCATATAAATTAAAAGATGAATTGATGAGTTATATCGCCCTTCGCGAACTAAAAAAACAAGAACAATCGTATTTATTTATATATAATAACAAAGTGATGGTGAATGCTTATTCAGAACATAATAAATGTGCTGAAATGATCAACATAATTGAAAGTTCTAATGATGAATATCGCGAAGTCTTTCTTGTTAATCTTCACCATATAAAGAATTTGAAAGTCAGAGATATTACATCACATCATAAAATGCGAGTATCTATTGATAGATTTGAGAGTGGGGAGCATCGGTTGTCATTCTTCAGCCACGGAGAATCTCAGTATCCATTTTTTTCTATTCTAATCGTACCGGCACCAGATGCTAGAGAAAAAGTACTGTCGGTATATAGTGAATATTGTAAACAATTAGAAGATCAACAAGATAATACTGATAAACAACTTGATATGTTGGGGTATGGTGGGTTGATGAATGTTTAGCTATTTTAGCTTGAGTGTTTGACATGCCTAAAAAGAATACTTTTCTCTGGAAATGTGATGTATTCAGAGAAGAGGTAGTTAAATCTCTGCTTAGCTGCTATTAAGATTACTGAACCTCAAATAATATGTTTGCAGCAGCAGATCTTATGCTGTTCAATAAAGTGGATTTGTTGCCGTATGTTGATGTGAAAATTGAAGACTGTATTGAAAATGCTCGTAAGGTGAACCCATCAATTCAGGTAATTAAAGTCTCGGCCAAAACCGGAGAAAGGATGGAAGCCTGGCTAAATTGGCTTAATGAGCAGCTTGCTAATTAACATTAATTATCTGGATTTGGGATGAAAAATGGGTAAGTAGTTAAATTATTTTGTCATGACAATGACTTTTGATGAATGGATAGCACTAAGAAATAATATTATGCCGCCCTCTGAATCATATGGTTCAGGGAGTACTGTGATTAATTAAATACCTGTTTGTTGCTGGCTTTTAGTCGTTGAAATTGATTTGCTGGTTGGGACACTTAGTACAACAAGGTTAATGAATTTATACCTTTATACCTTTATACCTTATGGGGTTAGACTCATATAACGACGATCCGACGATATAAAATATCTTATCGATTAACGGCAGAGCTGGGTAAATTACCGAGACGGCCTCGCTGAATATTGATTCATACCTAACAAAGCTTGTTATTCCACTGAGGTATAAGAATAATATGTTTTGTGATAGCATGCAGACTAAAATTGCTCAGCTATTGCTGTGTAAATGCTGAATAAAAGCTATATCGAAAATAGTTTATATAATTTTAAAACCTGTACTGATTAGACTATTTTTATAATCTTAAATAGATTGGAATACAGCTGAAAATGTAAGCGTGTAATCCAAATCAGTATCTACAACAGAAATGGTATTTACTGGATGAATAAAAAAACGCTAAAATGTCAGAAATTTGTTGTTTATTTGCTCCCCTTTGTGGTCATTTATGTTACAGGTTCATATTTAGTCCGTAGTAGTATTCACGATACTTTGGTAGCCATAGCAAATAGATATATTCAAGCATCAGATGAAATTTATTCTGATGTTGAGATCGAAAATAAGACAGCACTACTTGATCCTACAAATTGTGTACTACACGAGCAGAATTTACGTTATGAGCATAATATAGAAGAGATGCAGGTACTTCTTAACCAAGATGTAGTGTGCTCATCACGAGGGGACAGGGTCGATATTAAGGCAATGTATGTATCTAGTGAGGAATTGTCTTCAACGTTATTTATAACACCAGCTCCTTATAGTGATACCGGCGCAGGTCTTTCAGTCGTAAATAAAGATAAAACGGGTAACGGATATTATGCTATCTCATCTATTAATCGGGATTATCTGAGATCAACGATAGGTTATAGGCTGGATGAGCGTTTAAAGCGAGCTGTGATTTTTATTGATGGTGCTAGTGCACCTGTAGGTCAAACGAAAAGTGGAAGTAATCCCCAATATATTGCTACATCAGGCTTATACGGATATGAATTGTTGCTTGAAGCCAGTGATAAATTCGTATCCGAACGTAAAACATTTTATTTCCTGTTGTCTATCCCTATTACATTGGTCGTATACCTAACGTTGTACTACATGCGATATTTATTAAGTCGCAAGCGTAGTATGTATACGGAAGTGAAGCTTGCACTTAAAATGCGTGAGTTCTTGCTTCACTATCAGCCACACGTTGATGCTTCTTCTGGTCGTGTGTTTGGTATAGAAGCGTTGATTCGTTGGCAACATCCTGTGCGAGGACTGATATACCCCGATGTTTTTATTCCACTTATGGAGGAGTACGGGTTGATAAATGAGATGACTGATTATGTGCTGGATGCGGCTTATCATGACTTGGTTGAAAAGGACTTAACGGCTGGTTTACATCTAGGTGTTAATGTACCGCCAGGCTATTTTTCGGACAAAAAAAATATCAGTTTGCTAAAACAATATAAGCAAAAATTTGACAATATTGGTATACGTCTTGGCTTGGAAATTACAGAAAGACAGTTTCTCGATGATTTAGCTCGAGAGAGCATTAGTCATCTACGTACTGCTGGTATAGATATTCTGATCGATGATTTCGGTACAGGGCAAACGTCACTTTCTGTATTGGAACAAACTAATATTGATTACCTAAAAATTGATAAATGTTTTGTTGATTCGATTGGCCATGAAAGTGTTAATGCACCAATTCTTAACGCAATAATTAATTTAGCAAAAGAGCTTAATGTCGGTCTTATTGCGGAAGGGGTGGAAACTGAGATTCAGGCGCAATATTTACTCGCTCAAGACGTCACCCTTCACCAAGGCTACTTTTATGCCAAGCCAATGCCAATAGAAGAGATGTGCTCATCTGAAGGTAAATTAAAAGAGTTGAGTATAATCAATCCTCTGCGAGCTTAGGGGTTAGTTGACTGGTATTGACAATATTTCATTCTACAATGGGGGAGGTTTATCATAGATGATAAGCCTCACGTTAATATACTTCATCCTATTAAATCAAAATGCTCTATTTGTTGGTCACAGAATAGAAGTTTATAAGCTGTGCCATACTGAATATAAATAGAAAAATTAATTATAAATTAGGTTTATATGGTTCAAGTTAAAAAACGCAAAGAACGAAAAAAAGTCACCAAAGCTGAAGCCCAGAATTTTGCTGAAATAAGTAATTCTTTAGCACGGCGAGTGGGAACCATCGGCTTCTTTAAAGAAGAAGAGACTTCACCACGGTTACATACCGAAATAGGACAAAGAGATCCCCGAGAGGTTTTAAGTGACTGATTTACGAATAGAAAAAATGCATAAGATGACTAAGCGCTTTTATTCAAATGGTTCCCTTGACCAAATGACTATGCGTCAAATTGAGGTGCTAACACTGAGTCATCTAGATATTGCTGTGGGGGCTGAAAAAATTAAAGCCATAAGACGTCGTGAAGGTATTAGTAAGGGTGTACTTGCTGCAATTTTAAATATGAGTAGTGAGAGCGTGAAGAAGTGGGAGCAAGGGAAGACGAAACCGCAAGGTGCAGCATTACGTTTACTTTCTTTAATTGATCGAGATGGAATTCAAGCTGTTATCTAAGGTGAGCAAATAGAATCATTAAAAAGTCGTCACTGGTAGTCTATTTCTCCTCTCTGGTAGGTATGTGCCTAATGTCTATTAGGCACCAGTTTATAATGAGTATATCCCACGACAGTAAACAAACATGGCCATTGTTAAGCTTTTTGCTTTGTTTACTAAGAAGTAGACATTAGATAAGTATGGTATGTGAGATGGATGAAATCATGCTATCCACATTCATTACTTATGACAGGTTGAGGTGGTAGTGTAAGGAAAAGTCACAAAAAACTTTTGGGTTTCTTGCAATGCAAGACCACAGGATGGGTGCAAATTTCTTAATCTGTTCAACGTCGCTGCGAATACTGGAGTCAGCCCCTTTCTTTTCCTCTTCTAGCCATTCATCGGGCGTAAGACAAGTCATTCCTTGTTGTAAAAATTTAGGGATTTCTTGAGATATTTTTGCTTCAGAACCAGTGTTGACGATAAAGGTGTGTCCTTCGCCTGTTGCGAAGTAATCGACCATAGCAATTTTATACATATAAACCTCGATTCAATAGAACCAAACGCAGATAAGAGCTGTGTCACAACTCATATAATTCAGGTTGTTTCTGATGATGAGTGTGAGAATTGCCCAACGGGTAATACTCTCCCCTGAGCGATATCGCTCAGGGGAGAATGGTGATTAATTAAATATTTGTTCGCCGATAAATAACGGCCCGAGTCGCTGCCAGTGTTGTTGGTACCCCGACTTATTAATTGTTAAATATTGTTCGCTGAGTAAGAGAAATAATTGAGTGTGGTGATCGACGGCAATAATGCCATCAGGCCCTTCATAAATTTCATCCCACAAACCTGAATCAAACAACACTTGCAGCGCAATGAGGCGGATCGTTCGGTGTAAATGGTGGTGCCACAGTTGCTCGAAAGAGCAGGGTGAAGCCCTAAGAATATGCTGTGAAACGTGTTGGTAATACACCAAAAGCGGAAGCTCGGGATAGGTGTAATGATACGGTATCCACTGCGGTGTTTCCCACAATGAAGGGCTGTGCTGAAATCCATGTGTTGCGTGCTGTAGCCCATGTCTGCCTGACTCTTTTTGAACAACTGGGTAGCGTTGCTGAGCATAAAGGCTCAACTCACACTGGAGGCGAGGAGAAGGCAGATCTCCTAGCTGTTCGCCGCTGGCTTTGAGTAAGTGAAAAAGCTCGGCTGATTGCCCTCCCAACGCAACAAGGTGAACGAGATTGATTGGATCTCGTTGGCCACTATTGACTAAATGATGCGCCAAGGCGCGAAGACTGATATAACCAGACATTATTGGCCTCCTTGCATCATCGCATCGAAGGCACTGCCATCTTGTCGAGCAGCATTGATGACGTAAGGGGCATAGACTTCATACAGCATGCGGGTACTGCTGTGTCCGAGCAGGCGCGAGACATAGAGTGGATTTTCGTGGGCTGCCAAGTGAAGCACAGCTGCGGTATGGCGCGTTTCATAAGGGCGACGTTTTGCTAAATTGGCTTTTATGAGAGTGGGATACCACAGGAATTTATTCACGTAACGGGTATCTAACGGGAAACCTTTTGGGTGAGTAAAGACAAATTGCCCACTAGTTTTCTCGACCGCCCGTTGCAAAGCGGCTTTAACGGTCGCAGTCATCACGATTTCACGGTTTGATTTTGGGGTTTTGACATCGGTGAGCTCACCATTGACCCAGTTACGTCGAACACGAATTAAACCATGGGTAAAATCGACACAGTCCTTCATTAGACCATGCACTTCACAGCTTCGCATCCCCGTATGAAAGCGGATCAAATAATAATCTCGCCATTGAGGGGCGACGGTTGCAAGAAAGCTGTTCACTTCGTCTTGCGTCATAGGATTTGGATCGCTGGCTTCTTCACGTAAAGGCTTGAGTCGTTCAAGTGGATAGGGGAAATCATACTCATCAGCCGCTATATGCAAAAGACTGATCAACGGAACCAGAATGATATTGATCCGCTTATTGCTCAGTTTTCGACTGCCATCCTCTTTTGTCAGTTCGCAAAGTTGACTACGCAACGTTTGCACATCCTTAAAGGTGATGGTATTGATGATTTTGTCACCGAAAGCAGGCAACAGATAGTTTTTCAACATGCTTATCACATTGATGCGGTAGCTTTTTTTCCACTCGTGCGCTTGGCGAGCAAGCCACTCCTGACTAAACGTATCAAAGTAAGGGATGCTCAGGGCGGGATTTTTAGCGCGTTTCAGTAGCTGGAATTTCTCGACCTTTTTACTGTCAGGAAAGAAATCCTTATAGTCAAAAGATCCCAGAGCCAGCTCGGCATTGAGGCGTTTAAGCACTGCCTTGGTTTTTTTCAGGTTGGAAGGGGTGGCAGATAGGCCGGAGGTTTCGCGGAACCTCACACCATAGACACACAAGTCGTACTGAATTACCCCGTTGGGGCGGACACGTATTTTCGCCATCGGATATCTCCATCAATAGGTTTTACCGACAGGTTCACGTATACTGATTCCGTCGGCTGGGAGTAGCTTCTAAAGGTGAGGGTCAGCCGATACGGGTCAGAGTGGTTGCCGCCACTCTGGCCCAGCTGCTTTATGCACCGAGTTTTCTATTGCTCGGTCTCTTTATCGTAGTAAAACACTGTGTATTTATCCAGTTTTATTTGCAGCCATGTGAAAAATCATATCAACAACATTCTTGTCGAAGTCGTGAGTAGTCTCCTTGTTCATAACTCACGCCCCCAATTTTCGATAAAACCTAACGTTGCGATGTCATATCAAAATTAACTTTGTAAGTTAATATCTGCTTACATAAAAATACAGATCATCGAGTCAAATTATCTCCATTCATACTTGTTAATAAAAAGTATTACTGACGTAATTACTAAGCCAAAACCTTTGACACATTAACAAGGAAGATTATGAATAACTTACAAAAAACATTAAGTGTTGGTCTGCTTGGTTTAGGGATTGCTATGTCTCCTTTATCCGCAGCGATTGCTAATGGGCTAAGTCATGATGCTACAGTTGATAGTGAATCAGCGAGCTGGAGCACGTATTTGATTGGGGTAACAAACTCAAGTTCAAACACTGTTGATATGAGAAAAGCGGTAGCTAAGTTCAGAGTCAAGCACGCTACATCTGACATTGGTTGGTCCTCTTCCGACTTGTCATGGCCGACACTAACCACATCAAGTGTTGCTGACCCAGCAGGTGGCTTTAATGCAGAAGTGCTCATCACATTTCCAGAAGGTGCATGGGTAGACACTATCCTTGAGCCAGGCGAGAGTTTCATTTTGAAGGTATCTCAGCCTGGGATCATTGACGTAGATGCACTAGGCGCATCGACATCCATTATCCTTGATGGCGATGAGCCACCAACGCCCGGCGTATCGATTGACATTATATCTCCAGCGCCAAGTCAGTCTGTTATTGTTGGCTCTGTAACTACAATTTCAGCTCTTGTGCAGGGCGACGCGAGCAAGGTCGAGTTTTGGGCTGGTTCGGATAAAGTTTCCACCCAGGACGTTGAAGTTGGAGAGGCTAATAACTATGACTGGACTGCCAGTGTTGTTGGCCCGACAGTGCTTAGCTTAATCGCTTTTGATGCAGAGAACGCGAAGGTATCAGAAAGCACCGTATCAGTGAATGTGGTAAGTGACGCTGATGCTAGTAACCCACCTGTTATCACGTTCACATCTCCTACAGATGGTGACTCAGTTAAGGTTGCGGACTCTTTAACTGTTTCGGCTACTGTATCGGATCTGGACGATGATCTTAAATCAGTGACAATGTTCGCTAACGATAAAGAGATCTACCATACGATTGATGTGACAGCTGATAGCTACTCAGTTGAGTGGACAGCCACTGAAGCTGGAGATGTCGCTTTCCGTATTGATGCCGTTGATGCAGAGCAACACAAATCATCAGAGGTCGTGTCGATTACTGTTACCGTATCTGAAGGTAGCCCTGAGTCTTGTGGTGACGTGCCGCAATACACAGATGGTGTCAACTATCTTAAGGGCGATCTGGTTTCTAATGCTGGCTTTATCGCACAATGTGAAGTGCCTGGTTGGTGTGGTAATCCAGTTTGGACGCCTATCACTGGTCATCCAGACTATGAGGGCGCATGGAAAGATGCATGGTCCGTGGTAGGTGAATGTGATCCTAACCCAACCCCGGATGTTAACCTTCTATCTCCAGCTGATGGTGAGCGTATTCAACCTGGTGCTTCATTCTCTGTAACGGTTAAAGCGACAGATGATGTCGAAGTAACAAAGGTTGATGTAGTACTTGATGGATCTCTCGTTGCGACTTCATCTTCACATGTCGATGATGTCTACACGTTAGCCGTGCCTGCTCAAGCTGAAGGTAACTACAAGCTATTTGCTGCTGCGTATGACGATAAGAATGCCAAATCAGAAACTGCACCTATTGAGATAGCAGTCACAGATAAAGATCTTGTTGCCTCATTAACCAGCCCAGCTGATGGGTCTTCATTTACTGAAGGTCGAGCTATTAACTTATCAGCTAACGCTAAGAGCTATGTTGGTGATGTTACTAAGGTTGAGTTCTATGCTGGCTCTACTCTGCTAGTAACAGATACCCAAGCACCTTATGAGCATGAGTGGATTGGTGCTCAGGTTGGCGCCTACTCTGTTTACGCTAAAGCTTATAACGATAGCCTATCCGTTCTAACTGCATCTTCTACTATTGAAATTAAAGCTAAGCCAGTAAGTGGTGGTGACTTTAAGAACAATCCTGATCGTTCTATCTCCTACTTAACATCTTGGGGACTAAGTGATCGAGAGGAGTTGTACAACGCAACTACAGATGCCTACATGATCAGCTTTGGCCGTTGGGACGCTAGCGGTAACGTAACAATCTCAGATGGTATGGTAGATATCCCTAAGTATGATCCATGGAACATGTTAGAAAGCTATCTAGCATGGACAACGTTGAAGTTTGATAAGCCAGAGAAAGCGATGTTAGTCGCGTTCGGTGGACAAACTTACGAGTCAATCTGGAGTCATATAGATACATCAGCTAAACGTGAAGTTGTAGCTAATAACTTAATTAAGCTTCTTGATACTGAGTTCCCTGTCTACAAGAAAGGAATGAACCCTGAAGATGTGGTTGGTGGATGTGATGTAGGTTGTAATACATCTAACTACCAGCTAGCTGGATATGTTCAGCTTGATGGTCTTGACTTTGATTTTGAAAAAGCAGCACGTATCACTGACAAGGAAAATAAAGACCTTGAAGCGCTGATTGATTTACTGCGTGAGAAAGCCCATAGCTCAACAATCCTAACGCTGACGACTTACCACGTAGGAGCTGACCCATTAGAGTGTGCAGATAACACTGTATTTGATGACTGTTCTTACATTGAAAATGCACGTAGTTCACACCATGGCGAGATCACAGACCTTCTTATCAACACAAAAGATAAGTTCGATGTGTTCAACGTTATGACCTATGACGCTGGTAAGAATTTCCAGTACAAGGTGTCATTGAACAACTTTGCTAAACATATTGGTGATAAATCTAAGATCATCTTGGGTAACACTATCAATAAGCAATGGTCGTCCGATGGTGGCTTTACTGAGTCGCGTGAAGAAAACATCGAGCGAGTTAAGTGGCAGAAAGATAATGGCTTCGGTGGCTGGTTTATGTGGACACTTGGCTCAAGTGGTGTTGGCCTAAGCATGGCCGAGCAAGTTGAATACTTCAACGCAATGGATGCCATGAACTAACAAGCTATCACAAGCTATCACAAGCTATCACAAGCTATCACAAGCTTAATAACTACAAGCCCAGCTATCATATTACTGGGCTTTTCATCGCTCAGTAGTGCTTGTTTTTTGCCTTGCTTTACCTGCCATGGTTTCACAAGTTAAAGCCGCTATAGTTATCCTACTTAGCTCAAATTGATGGGTCATGAGTGCGTTACTTTTGGGGTGGGTTGACCGTTTTTTTAGGTAGGAGTGTTGAAGAAATTCAACCATGATACTCAGCTTTTTTAAATCTAATTATAAAAACATTTTGTCTCAAAGAATATTGAGATTGGCTCATTGATGACCAAGGTTTTTATTTTATATTTATTTTCAATTGGTTAGGCAGGATTGGCTAGAGGGGCTAATAGCGAAGGCTATTTGTTTCTCTGCTTTAAATTTAGAGATAAAAAAGTTCAAAATTGCTACTAAAAAAGTTAACTCTACAATATCCATGATATCTAATATTAAAATCTGATTGTTTAAACATTTAATGATAGTGAGTGGAATGCGGTTGATATTGCTCTTTTTTTGTACTGCCTATTTATTGTGTCATGCTTTTGTAATACAGTGTAGCTAGATTATGCTTTTGGGTGTTGTGTTGCATATTGGCGGTTGTGTTAATTTGTGGTGAGTAAATAACATTGTTTTGCGATTAGTTCTTTTATGGGCTGGTTAAGAGTAATGCTATTTGCTTTCTATATGTCACAGCGTTTGGATGCGTTGGGGCAAATTTAAAATTTTATAAGGTCATTGTGATGACATCCGCATTTTTCTTTGTTTTTATAACATCGTTTTGCATGCTTTTTATTTGCCGAAAACTAGCCAAAGCGGTTGGGTTGGTTGATAAGCCAAACGCCCGTAAACATCACCAAGGTGTCATTCCCTTGGTGGGTGGCGTTTCAATATTCCTGACATTGATCGTGACATCTTTTCTGTTCCCTCAACTTAAGGTTGTGTCACCACTCTTTATAAGTTGCGCCACAATTTTGGTGGCAACAGGGGTGGTCGATGATCGCTATGACATCAGCTTTAAAGCTAGGTTAATTATTCAAACAATGATATCGCTAGTTATGATTGGCGTTGGTAATAAAAGCCTTCATAGCCTTGGGTATTTGATGGGAAGTGATGTCATTGAATTATCGGTAGTATCGAGTGTTGTTATTACTGTTCTAGGGATAATAGGTGCAATAAATGCGTTTAATATGGTTGATGGTATTGATGGGTTACTCGGTGGATTAGCATCGGTTACCTTTGGCGCTTTAGGCTTCGTATTTTTAATTAATGGTAATAATGATTTAGCGATCTTTTGTGGTTTAATCGTGACCGCAATGATGCCCTATATTTTACTTAATATGGGCTTTCCTTTAGGACGCCGCTTTAAAGTTTTTATGGGGGATGCTGGCAGCATATTCATTGGCTTTACGGTAATTTGGTTACTGATAGAAGCGACTCAGGGGCCTAATATTACACCTATCCGCCCTGTTACCGCATTGTGGATGATCGCGATTCCCTTAATGGATATGGCCACCATTATGGTACGTCGTATTCGCAAAGGGCACTCACCGTTTAAGCCCGACCGAGAACACCTACACCATATATGCCAGCGTTTAGGCATGTCGAATCATATGGTTTTATTTATTATTTGTTTTATGGCTTCTATTATGGCCGGTGTGGGCATATGGGCTGATATGGTACAAATACCAGAGTCGGTGATGTTTATTTGCTTTCTCTGCATTTTTGCGGTGTACTTTTTTGTTATTAGTCATATATGGCGTATTACGACACTTGTACATCGTATCTTTAAGGTTAGATCTCCTACTATTTCTGAACCGCTCAGCAGTGATGTGCGTACGAATCTATAACGTATTAAGTTAATGACTTGGATAGACTGAATCATTTATTTTGTAGGCGATGTGCTGAATGAATGTAGACGAGCAAAAAATACCGAAAGATGCGACACTAAAATAAAATACACCACAAACAAGCTTGAAAAACTAAACAGCATTACTACTTCAGAGATCTCATTGATTTCACTCCAAATACCAATGTATGCAAAAATTGCAGAAAAACCACATAGAATGAATAATATGAGTCGATTAGGTAGCCCTAATACCTGAAGTTTATGATGAAGGTGTTGTTTATCGGGTTGAAAGGGGGATTTACCATTTTGTATACGGTTTACTATAATCGTTGTCATATCCATTAATGGGAATGCGATTAACCATAAAGCCGTTACAGGTTTAAATGATAGAGAACTGTTTGCTTGAGTGCCATTTAATAGTAGCCAAATAACGGTAAAGCCAATAAAAAGGCTGCCAGCATCTCCCATAAAAACCTTTAAATTCTTACCAAAAATGAATTCAAGGTTTAAGATAAGATAAGGTATTACTGCAACAATCACAATGGAACAGAAATAATAGAGTTCAACGTTGTTGTTAAGCCAGAATAAATAGCCTAAAGCCGAAAATACGACAATAGTCACCCCACCAAGTAGCCCATCGATACCGTCAATCATATTAAATGCATTCATTGCTCCTACTATTGCCAATATAGTGACTATATTGCTTAGTAGTGGTGCTAGCATTAATTCTTTTGGGCTAAATATAGCACCTAAGTTATGTATGCTTATATTTCCAAATTGTATTACCGCTATTGACACAAGTATTTGAATAGCTAAGCGTATGTTTACCTGTACATTATTTTTATCATCAATAATACCAGTTAAAACTAATGTTGATGAGCAGAATAAAAATACATTATATTTTATGATGAGTGCTGGATGTAAACATAAAACCATTGATAGGGTTAGAAAAATAGAAATACCACCCACCAGAGGGATGAATCCACTGTGTGATTTTCTTAATGATGGTTTATCAACTAGGCCAATAATTATAGCAATACGCCTTAGCGTGAAAATAAAAATAAACGATAATAAGAAAATAATAATCAACTCAATAAATATCATGAATCAAGGCCTTATTAATCATGTTATCAGTCGGTATGCTGACTAATGCTTTAGTATCAGTTGGTTATGTGTATTCTGATGAGTTTATTTTAATTTATCAGTATTTACTGACCAATCATTATATTGAGCTTAGTGTCAATATTACAGGTATGTCAAAGTAAAAAACAAAATAATCATATGTTCCTATAATTATTTTATGATGTATTAGGAGCTGTTTTGTGTTTAATATTGGTTAACACTTTATTTTTACGGTTATTTTCGTGATGTGACTCGAGCAATTTTTCTTCTATTTACTTTCCTGGTATCAGCTTTGGCATCATCCTGAAATTCTCAAGTTCATTAGGAGATGGCAGTGGAGATCTTACATCACGGTGCTAAGGTAGGTGTGACTGGCTCATGTCATGAAATTAAACTGGGACAGCATGGGTTACTCATCGATTGCGGCATGTTTCAAGGTGATGAATCTAAAGATGCGTTAGATATCGATTTCCCTATCGAACATATTCACGCATTGCTTTTAACCCATAGCCACATTGATCATGTTGGGCGTATTCCTTGGTTATTAGCGGCTGGATTTAAAGGGCAAATTTATGCGTCTGAGGCAACAGCAGCTTTATTACCATTAATGCTTGCAGATGGGCTGAAAATTCAACTGGGATTTAATCAGCAGCAATGCGATCAATTTACGCTATTAGTAAAATCACGTTTAAAAGCGATTCCTTATGATTGTTGGGCTCAAATTATTTTACCATCTGGTGAATTGGTTAAAATTCGATTTCGACCTGCAGGTCATATTTTAGGGTCTGCGTATATTGAAATAATGCTTTCAACTGGCGAAATAGTGGTGTTTTCGGGGGATCTCGGGCCGTGTAATACACCACTCTTAGTGGATCCTATTTCGCCTCAAACCGTTGATACATTAATCATTGAAAGTACTTATGGTGATCAGGTACATCATGGAATTGAAAGGCGGGAAGCGCAGCTTAAGGAAATTATCGAGCGTTCGTTAATCGATGGTGGGGTAATACTGATACCTGCTTTTAGTGTTGGTCGTACACAAGAGCTATTGTTTGATATTGAAAATATTATTGCGGCGTCTAACGTCAAAAATGAGGCTGTGAATTGGCAAGAAATTCCGGTCATACTCGATTCGCCTTTAGCCGGGGAAATTACAGCGCAATACCGAAATTTTAAAATGTTATGGACAAGAGAAGCGAAAGAACGAAAACAACAAGGGCGTCACCCGTTGTCTTTTTCTCAATGTATTACGATTGAGCTGCATAGTGATCATCAGGCGTTAGTAAACAGGCTTAAAATTTCGGGTGAACCTGCGATAGTGGTGGCAGCCAGTGGTATGTGTGCTGGTGGGCGGATTGTTAATTATCTTGAAACGTTACTGCCAGATAAAAGAACCGATGTCATTATGATCGGTTATCAGGCAAGGGGCACGTTAGGGCGAGATTTATATCATGGTAAGCGTGTGATTCAGGTTAATAACAAGATTATAGATGTTAAAGCCCAAATACATACGATGTCAGGTTATTCAGCTCATGCAGATCAGGCTGACTTATTAAAATTTGTGGGTGGAATTAAACAAGGCCCCCAAACAATTCATGTTGTGCATGGTGATAAACAGGCTCAGTTAGCCTTTGCAAAATTACTTCAACACATAAAACCACAAGCTAAAATAGTGACTGGTTTTTCTTAAAAATGATAAAAAAGTGCAATTACAAACCCGTTTATTTTATCTCATCTATAATTATATCAGTAATTAATTACGAACGATGTTCGTCGTTACTGATAGGGATTTAATGATGAAAGCGTGTTCAATAATTCTTTTGTTAAGCAGTATATTCACTTTTTCTGTGAATGCCGCCGATGAAGTAGTGACCAAGCCGACTGTGAATGCTGCGAATACAGCAACCGAAGCCGCTGCATCTAAAGGTACTGCCGCGGGTATTGATACCGCATTTGCTGCATCAGCAGGGGGTATAACGGCAACCGTGGTAGCTGTTGGGGTGGCGGCTATTGTTATTGGTGTCGCTGTCTCTGATTCTGGCGGTGGGGATGATCCGGCACCACCAGTAACCGCGGCTGTAAATTAAGGTGTTATAGTATTCGGCGCAATGTACTTTTCATATACGTGAGTTGCTTTTATATACGCTAGCCATTTAACGTCGAACCCTCTAGCTTTTACTGCCGAGTTGCTTTCCTCGTACTAACCGACGTACCCACATCCGCCCTGGGTGTAGGGCATTGAGCACGGTATGAGGCAGTGGTAATGGATCGCCACAAATTTGTGATGCCAGTAGCTCGCCCAGTAGTGGGGCTGAGCTTAACCCACGAGATCCTAATCCTACGATGGAATATAAATTCGCATAGATAGGTACTGTTTCGGCCGTTGCTTGGTTATCTCTTAGATCTTTATACTGCTCAATCAACGCTTCATATCGGCAAATATTCCCGACAAAAGGTAAGTGGTCACGACTGGCACAGCGCACACCTGCACGAGACTGATTGGCAGAAATATCGACGTTTTTAGGCCATTCTGCATCTGGAATACAATGGACCAAACGTTGTTTATTATCTTGGTGTTCTGTTTCACAAAAGGCTAAATCAGCGCTATTTCGACGGTAACTCGCGCCAATACAGTGTGTTTTTGTGGTTGTATTTTGTGGTGTTAAATACCCGTCGTAACACAGTACTGTTTTTAACGTTGACAATGTATCGTCAGTGGGGATGTGGCTGACTTGCCCGCGCACAGAATAAGCAGGGATCTGCTTGGCTTGTTCAAACTCAGAAAAGCGATGACCATTCGCAATAATTACTGTGTTATGAGTAAATTGATTACCTGTTGAATCGGTTAATTGCCATTGCTCATTGGCCGATTCTAAACCACAAATATCTATATCAGACTTTAACGTAAGTCGGCCAGTGTCTTGCGCTTGTTTTATTAAGGCTCGGGTCAGTTCTTGCGGGCATAACCAACCACCGAATGGGTAGTAAACACTCGAAAAATTCGATGTTATTGCCGTTTTCTGTTTTGTTTGTTCTATATCTAATGCGTGCACCAGCTCTTGAGGGAAGTTACCAGACAGCATTTTATTAATTTTGTTGGTTGATTTTTCGTCCCATGCCAGCTGTGTAACGCCGCACCAATCGTGTGAAAAGGTGCTATTCATTGCGGCTTGTTCAACAAATTGACGGGCATAGAAAAATGCAGGGCCAAAGAATCGGGTTAAGCAATCATTCGATCCATTTAGCAGTGGGTAAACAGCACCTTGTCGGTTCCCTGAGGCGCCTTCAGCAGGTAAAGAATCGGCACAAAACAGTGTGACATTCACTCCTCGTCGAATTAATGCGAGTGCTGTCGTTGCAGAAGCAACACCGCCCCCTATAATTGCCACGTCGTTTGCATCTGTCGCAGAGGTACGTGTAAACCATGGCTTTGAATTGGCTTGGTGTTGGCGATTTTTCACGCAGCCTACAAGTAAATGGTGTGTAGGGTTATTGCTATGACTATGGCATTCAGTCATCTCAAAACCTGCTTCAGTGAGGCTTTGTTCGAGCATGTTTTGTTGAGTGTTTAGATCAGACGTTATGGCATGAATCGTACTGTTTTCTCGAGCTAATATTGCAATGCTATTTATTATTGTGAGGCTTTTGAGTAATGCCGCATTGTTTTCTGTTGCGCTGGATTCTGCTGCACTGCTTTCTGACGCATTCTTTTCTATCGCAATGCTTGCTGTCGTGGTGCCTTCAGTGGCTTGATGCATATCTGCTGCTTCTATTTGACTGAAGTCAGTAAACCAAGCATCTACAATTCCGTCATCATTCGTCCATACTTGAGGTATAGAGTCAGTTATATCGCCAAACCATAAATCAAGGGTGATTAGACCATCATCAAGCACAATGCGATGGCAATCTGAAACCGCTGGAGGGTAGTGAGCATGAAGTTGTTGTGAAAAGTGGGCGAATTCAGGCCACTTTTTAGTCGCTTTAATGAGGTCACTTTTTGTTAGCGGATGTTGCTCAAAGCTGATGAGATGCAGTTCTTTCACTGTCGCGGTAGGGTTTGCTTGACGAAATTGCGTAAATTGTTGGCAAGCAGTAAGAAAGCTAAGGCCGGTACCAAAGCCTGTTTCAGCAATCACGAAGCGACGGCGCGTAAAGGCTTTCCAACGTTCTTGTAATCCATCTTGTGGTAGAAATATATCGCACACATGGGATGGTGATATACGATTATCATTAGAATTAAGAACAGTTTGTTCAATGTGCTTGTCAGACAAGGGGAAAGCCTCGGTTACTTTTACGATATGTTTCTGAGTTTCATCTAATTTTTCATCTGTTAGTTGATAATTAGTGAAAAATCAGAGAGTGTATACCGTTAAAAATGAACGTTAATAACGAAATTATCGGCGATTGTACCCGATTGAGGGGAAAGCTGACCACTTTCTGTGAATAAACCCGTTATTATCGTCAACGTTAAATGACAGTAGGAATTCATCATGAAACGAGCCGTAATTACAGGCATGGGTATTGTATCCAGCATTGGTAACGACGTAAAAGAGGTGTTGGCATCTCTTAAAAGTGGTAAGTCAGGAATTAACTTCTCTGAGCAATTCGCAGAAAATAAACTGCGTAGTAATGTTTGGGGCGATTTGAAAATGAATCCGGCTGAACACATCGATCGTAAAAAAATGCGTTTCATGGGCGATGCAGCAGCATTTGCGTATTTGTCGATGGAACAAGCAATTGAAGATTCAGGTTTATCTGACGATCAAGTTTCTAATGACCGAACTGGCCTTGTAGCGGGTTCTGGTGGTGCGTCATCTTATAATCAGGTGGCAGCAGTAGATATTATTCGTAACAAAGGTGTGAAGCGTGTTGGCCCTTACATGGTACCTCGTACTATGTCTTCAACTGTTTCAGCTTGCTTAGCGACACCGTTTAAAATCCGTGGCGTGAACTACACCATGAGTTCTGCATGTGCAACATCTGCACACTGTATTGGTCACGCGGTAGAGCTTATTCAACTGGGTAAGCAAGATGTTGTTTTTGCTGGTGGCGGTGAAGAGCTTGATTGGTCGTTAACCATGATGTTTGACGCAATGGGCGCTTTATCAACCAAATACAACGATGACCCTTCAAAAGCGTCTCGTACCTATGATGCAGACCGTGACGGTTTTGTTATCTCTGGCGGCGGCGGTATGTTAGTGATTGAAGAGTTAGAGCATGCTCTTGCTCGTGGTGCGAAAATCTACGGTGAAGTCGTCGGTTATGGTGCAACGTCTGATGGCTACGATATGGTAGCACCATCGGGTGAAGGTGCCGTTCGCTGTATGAAGATGGCAATGCAAGATCTTGATGCGCCAATTGATTACATCAACACTCACGGTACATCAACGCCAGTTGGAGACGTGAAAGAGTTGGGTGCAATTCAAGAGTTGTTTGGTGAAAATAGCCCAGCAATTTCGGCAACCAAAGCGATGACTGGCCACGCATTGGGTGCTGCAGGTGTTCACGAAGCAATTTATTCGACGCTAATGCTGAATAACAACTTCGTTGCGCCAAGCATTAACATCGATAATCTAGACCCTGCAGCTGAAGGTTTGGATATCGTAACTGAAACCCGCGAAACTGAACTAACGACAGTAATGTCAAATAGCTTCGGTTTTGGTGGCACTAACGCGACGTTAGTGATCAAAAAATACGAAGGTTAATTATGTAATTTTGGAAGTAGGGGGCTATACGTAATGTTATAGGCTCTTATTTCTGAAGGCAGTTTTCCGGGGTAGACACTGGCTAACCGTTTCTATTTTTACAGTAGAAACGGAACCATTCAAAGAGACGGCTTTTAGCGGAGACATCTTTCGAGTGGTTACATAGCCAGTGCCTTAAATAAACAGACGCAACATTAGTTAGCATGAATGATATTTTCTTTTAAGGGAAGTGTCTATCTCTGGCTGCTAATGCTTTTACCTGGATTTTTTCAACCCGGCTATATGCCGGGTTTTTTTATACCAATTAATTTATTTTTGTTTGTGTTGAAATGTGTTCACCGACTGAGTGGCTACTTTTGGCTTGTCTGTTGATGTAATATAGCACCCGGAAAATATTCTATTTTGAGGTTTAGTAATGAAGATTACTGTTGTTGGTACTGGCTATGTTGGTTTATCAAATGCAGTGCTGTTATCTCAGCATAATGATGTAACAGCATTAGATATTGTTAAAGATAAAATTGAGTTAATCAACAAAAGACAGTCTCCGATTGTTGACAAAGAAATTGAAGAATATCTAGCAGACAAAAATCTTAACCTTGTTGCGACCACAGATAAAGCACAGGCCTATGCTGATGCTGAGTTTGTCATTATTGCTACGCCAACAGATTATGATCCGATTAATAATTACTTTGATACCTCATCGGTTGAAGCGGTTATTAAAGATGTGATCGCATTCAATCCTAATGCCGTCATGGTGATTAAATCAACAGTGCCTGTGGGTTATACCCAACGTATTAAAGAAGAATTAGGATGTGAGAATATTTTATTTTCACCAGAATTTCTTCGTGAAGGTCGAGCGTTATACGATAACCTTTACCCTTCACGCATTATTGTTGGTGAACGCTCTGAGCGAGCTGAAAGATTTGCTAACTTATTGGTTAATGGCGCTATTAAAGAAGATATTGACGTTCTTTTCACTGACTCAACAGAAGCAGAAGCCGTTAAGTTATTTTCGAATACTTACTTAGCATTGCGTGTGGCATATTTCAATGAATTAGATACTTATGCCGCGACGCATGGTTTAGATGCTCGCCAGATTATTGAAGGTGTGGGGCTTGACCCTCGTATCGGTTCTCACTATAACAATCCATCGTTTGGCTATGGTGGTTACTGCCTACCTAAAGATACCAAGCAACTGTTGGCGAATTATCAAGAAGTACCGAATAACATTATTGGTGCCATTGTTGATGCAAACTCGACACGTAAAGATTTCATTGCCAATTCGATTATTCAAAAAAATCCCACTGTTGTTGGTGTGTATCGCTTAGTAATGAAAGCGGGGTCTGATAATTTCCGCGCATCTTCGATTCAAGGCATTATGAAGCGTATTAAAGCGAAGGGCATTAAAGTTGTCGTGTATGAGCCGGTATTGAGTGAAAAAGAATTCTATCGCTCTGAAGTGATTAAAAATCTTGAACAGTTTAAGCAAATGTCTGATGTTATTGTTTCAAACCGCATGGACGACGAGCTTAGTGATGTTGCTGATAAAGTATATACCCGCGATTTGTTTGGTTCAGACTAAATGTTGGCGATAAACTAGCGCTTTTCCGACATCAATCTCATTTCTTTTTCCGGAGATATAATGAAAATCCTTATCGATGAAAACATGCCTTATGCGGCAGAACTGTTTGGTCAGCTTGGTGAAGTGATAACTAAGCCCGGGCGCACGTTGTCAGCCGATGATCTCATTGATATCGACGCATTAATGATTCGCTCTGTTACTAAGGTAAACCATAATCTCATTAGCAAGGCCAATAAACTTCAATTTGTAGGTACTGCAACAGCAGGTCAGGATCACGTCGATCTGGCTTTGCTTGCTGAGCGAGGCATTACATTTACCTCGGCGCCAGGTTGTAACAAAGTAGGCGTTGCGGAGTACGTACTTAGTGCGCTAATGGTTATCGGTCAGCAGCAGGGTTTTTCAATTTTTGAGAAAACCATTGGCATTATTGGTGCGGGTAATGTTGGCAGTTATTTGGCGCAATGCCTTGATGCGCTAGGTATACGTTATTTACTGAATGACCCAATAAAAGAGCAAGAAGGGGATGCACGACAATTCCATTCATTAGAGGCAATTCAAGCCCAATGTGATGTGATAACGGTACACACTCCGATCACTAAAGATGGTGAATACCCAACCCACCACCTGATTAATGAGGCTTTTGTTGACGCTTTGCAGCCTGATGCGATTTTCATCAATGCGGCACGTGGCCCCGTTACCGATAATCAAGCCCTAAAGAAAGCGCTTCAATTATCGCAATCTGGCTTAGGTAAAAAATTAACGGCGGTATTAGATGTTTTTGAGTTTGAACCACAAGTCGATTTAGAATTGTTACCTTTGTTAGCATTTGCAACACCACACATAGCGGGCTACGGTTTAGAAGGCAAAGCACGTGGGACGACCATGGTGTTTAATCGTTATTGTGCTTTTCTAGACATTGACCAGGCGGTGGAAGCATCTAGCTTATTGCCGATAGCACCCGTCTCCAATGTATCGTTAAGCCGTAAATGGGATGATGCGACATTATTTAGCTTAATCCAGTTAATTTACGATATTCGACAAGATGATGCCTTGTTTAGACGAAATATGCTGGAGACAAAAGGCAACGAAGCGCAAATGGCGACTGCATTTGATCAGATACGTAAAAATTATTGGGATCGACGCGAATATAGTGCGATTACAGTAGCAGGAAAGGTCGATTTTGGGGTAGAGTCGCTGGCTAAATTAGGTTTTACAGTCGTAGAGGACATTCAATGAGTCAGGAATTTGATATAGCAGTACTTGGCGCAACAGGCGCTGTCGGTGAAGCTATCGTTCAGGTGTTAGAAGATCGTAATTTTCCTGTTCGTAATCTTTACTTGCTAGCAAGCGAAAATGGCGCAGGTAATGCGTTACGTTTTAATGGCAAATCAAAGTTAGTAAAGAACGTTGACGATTTTGACTGGAGCCAAGTACAGATTGCATTTTTCTCTGCGGGTGAAGAAGCGTCTGAATATTGGGCGCCAATTGCGACTGATCATGGCGTCATCGTAATTGATAACACCTCACTTTTCCGTTACGACCATGATGTACCACTTGTGATCCCAGAGGTTAACCCTCATGCGATTGCTGATTACCGTAACCGTAATATCATCGCGAACCCAAACTGTTCGACGATTCAAATGCTGGTGGCACTTCAGCCTATTCATGAAGCTTACGGTCTTGAGCGTATTAACGTTGCGACTTATCAATCAGTATCTGGTTCAGGTAAAAAAGGGATTGATGAGCTAGCTGGCCAAACGGCAAAATTGTTGAACGGCCTTGCAGCAGAAACGAAAGTATACGATAAGCAGATTGCATTTAACTGCCTGCCACATATCGATGAATTCATGGACAACGGCTATACCAAAGAAGAAATGAAAATGGTGTCTGAAACACAGAAAATTTTGGGTGACGGCAATATCCGTGTTAACCCGACCTGTGTGCGTGTACCTGTTTTCTATGGCCATGCAGAAGCACTACATGTTGAAACAAGCCAACCTGTAAACATCGATGAAGCAATCCGCTTATTAGACGATGCAGAAGGCATTGAAGTGTTCCATAATAACGATTATCCAACGCAGGTGAGTGATGCGACGGGTAAAGATCATGTAATGGTGTCGCGTATTCGTGAAGATATCAGTCACCCATGTGGTCTAAACATGTGGGTTGTTGCTGATAATGTCCGTAAGGGTGCTGCGACCAACAGCGTTCAAATCGCCGAGCTACTGATTCGCGATTACATGTAAATAGAAATAGATGTGGGTAGCACGTGATGTGCTGCTCACAACATTTTCATGATCCTTTAGGTAAAAGCGCTTTGACTGTCTTGACATTCGTTTTGTACAAGCAACAATCGTTAAAATCGACTTCAGTTATTTTTTGAAATGCCGATAGAAATTTGGATGAAAGCTTTTGCTTTAATTATTAGAAATAGCTTTCAATTTCATACCCTGCCAGAGAGGATAGCGGGCAGTGCCTAACCTACCTAAATTCGTAACACGCTTCATTTTACCGGTTGCCTTCGTAACAACAGTTTTTCAACTACCGGTGCAAGCGAATACAGTACGTATCATTGGCCCATCTGATGATGATCAGCCGTTTACTATTTCCGATCGTTATCGTGATGCTGGGGGGGCAAATAGCTATTCCTCGTTAGCGAATAATCAAGCGAATAGGCTCTATGGCCCTACAACAGCCAATGAGACGTTATGGGGTATAGCCTCTCGTTATCGTTCGAACAATTCAGTTTCTATTTACCAAGTAATTGGCGCTATTCATCGTGCGAACCCGCAATCTTTTGAAAATAACAATATCCACGGGTTAGAACCTGGTAGCCAGTTACACATGCCTACAATGGCGCAAATTCAACGTGAAGACGTTGCAAGTGTTAAACGTCGTTTAGAGGCAGATCAACGCCGCCAAACACGATCAGCTTCGACGACACCTGGAACCTCTAGAGCGGTAAAACCGTCGACGCAATCAACCGCTCAAGTTGTCGCGACACCAATAGCAAAACCTGAAAAAGCAATCGTGGAATCGGTTACGCCACCGAAAGCCCGCTCTACATCGAAAAAAAGCACATCAGAACGGGCAGTGATACCCCCGAAACCTGAACCGACAGAGTTACAGGAACAGCTTGATGCCTCTGATGAACAGATGACTAAGCTGTTAGAAAGTAACCATTTGCTTCGTGTACGTTTATCTGAAATGCAATATGAAGTCTCGGCACTAAAAGACCAAATCACCGACGATGAGGCATTACGTGGTGAGATTATAGGCTTCCTTGAGCAGCAAAAAGAACAGGCTCAAGTACAAACACCAGACACGGAACCATCATGGTTTGATCAATTTATTTCTAATCCTTGGTTGTTAGCTGCGGCAGGGTTGATTCCTGGAGGTTTGATTGCGGGCGCGATAGCATTCTTCATGTTACGTCGTCGTAAGGATGACGAAGATTCAGATATTAAATCATTAGAAAATCAGGAAGGTAAAGAGTTACCGATTGCACCTGCGCCATTAATGGCAGATACCACAGATAATGAATCTGATTTAATGTTAAGTGAAGATCAGGATATTGATGATCTATTTGCTTCCGATGATTCTCTGTTTGACAACCCTGAAGAAAGTTTGTTTGATAATGATACGAATCCTGCATCCAGTGAAATGCTAGATGATACGACAAGTTTAGATTTATCTTCTGATCTGGATGATGAGTTTGGTTTAGATCTTGATAGCAATAGTGGGCTTTCATCGCGCAGTATTTCAGTGAAAGGCGATGATCAGGCGATTGGTCTTGAAGATATGGAGCGTGCTCTTGATCAAATGGAGCCATCTTCAGAGCTGAGTTCAGATGAAGCACTTGCCGCAATGTGGGAGAAATCACTGCAAGAGCAAGCGGATGATGAGCCAGACTTTGATTTATCTGATGATGCCGACAATGAATTTGATTCTGATTTGATGAGCAGTAATAGTATTGAGGATGGTCTGTTAGATCAGTCTATTCTTGATGATCTATTAGCGGAAGTTGAAGCAGAAAATGAAAACGAAGATACAAAGAATAATACGACTGCGTTTTCAGAAACGCTAGAAGCGAATATAGAAGAAAGTGCAGCATCCAATGCTGAGGAAGTTGTTGATCAAAGTGAATTGGATGCATTATTCGATTCGTTTGATAGTTCAGATACTGATTTATCATCTGAAAATGGTAACAGTGATGACGCTGAACAAGCTGCGGTTGATCAAGCGCTTGCAGATGCTGAAGCCATGTTTAATCCGGCGGTGGTTACTGAAAGTGACTATTTTTCAGCACAAGAAAATGATGTAGCAGAAGAAAGCACAGCTCAACAGACTGATTTTGATTTGAACTCTGAAGCTGATGCCAGTGATGAGCTGATATTTGAAGAAGGAAGTACTGCATTACTTGATGATATTGTTGAAGATGATGAATTTAGCAGTGATATCGAAATTGAAGAAAATAGTACGGCATTACTCGATGAGTTGTTATCAGACGGCAGTACTGACAACGCAGAATTAACGTCAACAATTGAAATTGATGAAAATAGCACCGCCTTACTTGATGAATTAATTGGTGATGCTGAAGCAGATGCAGATGATGATACTGATATCGACGCCAATTCTTTTTATGAAGAAGAATTAGAAGATAATACTGAACTTGACCAGCTGATCATCGATGAAAATAGCACAGACTTACTCGATGAAATCCTAGAACACAAAAATCACGTAGTAGATGCTGATGATAAGGTTGCCGCTGGTCACCTTACTGAGCCTAACTTGCTCGATGATAGTATTCAGGATGAATTCAGTGATCCTGAATTTGAAAATGCATTATCAACACCTTTACAAGAGCAGCAAGGTTTAGGCAAAGAAGAAGTAACCAATAAGCCTGATGCTGATTTTCCAGAATCAGAAGCTGCTACATTTGATGCCATTTTAAATGAAGCATTGCATCCAGATGATGTGGTAAAAACAGCGCCAGAAAAAACAGTTTTGGAGTCGGCTACAGATAAGTCATCCACAGAAGAATCCGCCGACGATATTGATGCATTGCTTAGCGATATTGACCATGTGATCAATGAAATAGATGCTGAAGACTCTGAAGATAAAGATGTTGAAACCATTGAGCGCAGTGTTACCGATTTACTTGAAGAGCTAGATGCAGCAGAAGCTCTTGTTGCTGAAAATGAAAATCAAAGTCAAAGCGAAGAACAGCCGATTGTCGATTTAGATGATTTTCCTATTTTTGATGAAGAAGCAGCATTATCTGAATTAGACGAAAGATCACCTGCTAAAGATTCAGATCCTATTGGTTCTCAGATGGGGGAATCGCTCTCTGTTGAGGAGTTACCTGAATTTGATGAAGATACCGCCTTCAATGATCCTGAAGCTGATGCATTAGAAGAGGATCTTTCATTATTATCAGAAGATGATGAACGCATTGCGCTCGATAACGTTGTTAAAAATTTGCAACAAGCGGTAGAAGCCTCTGAATCTTACGGTAATAACGTTGCTCAACCGCCACGAGCTGAAACATCCTTTGAGCATGAGCATGAGCATGAGCATGAGCATAAGCCTGCATTTGAAGCGATTGATCCAACTACACTGCCTGAATTCAGTGAAGATGATGCATTGCAAGCATCGCTTGAAGAACAGAATGAGCTTGAACAGTACGAACTAGAACAAGGCCTTAAGGCTAAGTCTCCCGTTGCACAAACAGCTCCACAGAACGCGACTGACTCCCAAGTGAATGCGCGCTTTCAAGAACCCGCTGCTGATATGTTCGATGAAGATTTTGTCGATTCAGCAGGGTTAGACATGGAAGCACTGCTTACTGAACCTGCAGCTGCGTTTACAGAAACGGTGGGTGAACAAGCGATGCATGAATCAGCTATGGGTGAACAAGTCATCGCTGAACAGCAAGCTGAAGATAAGGAACAGAGCCCACAAAAATCCAACGTTGAACTTGATGATCCGATAGTGCCAGAGCATACCAAAGAGGATGCAAAGGTAAGTGTTAATCAAGAAATTGAAGCAGCAGAACGTGATGGATTATTATTTGATGAGCCGTTAGGTAACACTGAGCAAGATCTAGATTTTAATAGTCTTGATTTCATGAACAGCGACATGATTGAAAAGGATGCTATTGATTTATCTGTACCAGAAGAAGACGCTGCGGTTTGGGCTGGCTCAACACCTGAACCTGAATTGGAAAGTGAAGACTGGTCTATTCAGCCCGAGATGCAAGTTGAAGATGTCACCTCGGTTGATCCTGAATCATTAATTGAAGAAAGCGAAGAGCCTGCTTTAACGTTTGCAGAGCCTGCCAGTGTTTTACTGGATGAAGAAGAACCGCTCGCTTCTCCTTACATCAGCATTGATGAGCTAATGAAAGAAGAAGAACTCACTAACCCTGTTGATTTAGATACAGAGCCGCTAAACCTTGAGGTGGGATTGGATGAGTTCCCTGATGTACTTGCTGGCATAGAATCTTACGATGTTGATAGTCATGGCGAATATTCAAGTAAATTGGATCTCGCAAAAGCCTATTTAGAAATGAATGATGCTGAAGGTGCAATAGGTCTGCTTGAAGAAGTTGCCCAAAAAGGTGACTCAGTAAGCCAGCGAGAAGCGACGAAATTATTAACACAATACAAGCGTTAACCCTTTAATATCCCCTTAGGCGAGCTATCAAGCGTCTAAGGGGCTTCTTTTCCTACACTCTATTCCTTATAATCCCTTCCTTTGAAATTGGCCATGCGCCGCTCTGAGAACGAATTTAATTATGCGAATAGCTTTAGGTATTGAGTATGACGGTGCAAAGTACTGTGGTTGGCAACGTCAAGTCGATGTAGATAGCGTACAAGAACGCTTAGAAAAGGCGCTATCGCATATCGCAAACAAACCGATTGCCGTATTTTGTGCAGGGCGAACTGACACAGGTGTTCACGGCACGGGGCAAGTTGTTCACTTCGATGTTGATGTTGACCGTCAAATGGTTGCATGGACGATTGGTGTTAATGCGCATTTACCTCGTGATATTTCCGTTCGCTGGGCAACGCAAGTGAGTGATGATTTTCATGCCCGCTTTAGTGCAACAGCACGTCGCTATCGTTATATCATCTATAATAATGCACTACGTCCCGCTATTTTTGGTGTTGGTGTTAGCCATTACCACGGGCATTTAGATGAAAAGAAAATGCACGAAGCTGCACAGTACTTAGTTGGGGAGCATGATTTTACGTCAGTACGTGCGAGCCAGTGCCAATCTCGTAGCCCATGGCGTGCGATGAAGCATGTAAATGTTAGCCGTCAGGGGGATTTCGTCATCATCGATATCAAAGCGAATGCTTTTGTCCATCATATGGTACGTAATATTGCGGGTAGTTTAATTCGCGTTGGTCGTGGTCAAGAAACACCCGAATGGATGAAGTGGGTACTGGAACAAAAAGATCGTCGTGTGGCGGGTGAAACGGCAAAAGCCGCTGGATTATACTTGGTTGCCGTTGATTATCCTGAAGAGTTTGGTTTACCAAGTTCGCCATTAGGGCCTATTTTCCTGCCAGACTAACCGTTTTTAGACGAATATTATTACTGGATTACAGGTTAGTATCGTCCGTATTGTTGATAGAGCAGTGCATGTTTTTTTGAATTAAGTACTGTTTTTTTGGGATCTCGCATAAGGTACAACCAGTTTTTTATCTACAGACTGGCAACTTTGTGCTTTAATTCCCCTCTTATAATTATTGAATTTGTATCCTCGGCGTAAAATAAGCGGGGGAATTAAATTAAAGGTCATTCATGAGCTGGCTTGAAAAGATTCTAACTAAAAGCAATATTGTCTCTTCTCGTAAAGTGTCAATCCCTGAAGGGGTTTGGACTAAATGTACTTCGTGCGAGCAAGTGCTTTATCACGCCGATCTGGAACGTAACCTAGAAGTTTGTCCAAAGTGCGATCATCATATGCGAATGAAAGCTCGTCGTCGTCTTGAAACGTTTCTTGATACGGAGAGTCAAGTGGAGTTGGCTGCAGAGCTAGAGCCAAAAGACATATTAAAATTCCGTGATTCTAAGAAATATAAAGATCGTATTTCTGCCGCTCAAAAATCAAGTGGTGAAAAAGACGCACTTATCGTTATGAAAGGTACATTGCTAGAGCAACCGATTGTTGCTTGTGCATTTGAGTTCTCTTTCATGGGCGGCTCTATGGGCTCCGTTGTTGGTGCTAAGTTTGTTCGTGCTGTTAATGAAGCCATCGAAAGCAATTGTGGATTAGTGTGTTTTTCTGCCAGTGGCGGTGCACGCATGCAAGAAGCCTTGACGTCACTGATGCAAATGGCGAAAACGAGTGCAGCATTAGAGCGTTTATCTGCAAAAGGTTTGCCGTTTATTTCCGTATTGACTGACCCAACAATGGGCGGCGTATCAGCTAGCCTTGCAATGTTAGGTGATATTAATATCGGTGAGCCAAAAGCATTGATTGGTTTTGCTGGCCAACGTGTTATTGAGCAAACAGTACGTGAAAAACTTCCTGAAGGTTTCCAGCGTAGTGAATTCCTGCTTGAGCATGGTGCAATTGATATGATTGTTAACCGTCGTGAAATGCGCCAGCGTATTGGTGGTCTTGTTGCTAAAATGACCAACCATTCTTCACCTTTAGTTGTGCCTATTGAACAACCTAAACTTGAAGAAAGTGCACCAGAGCAAGCAAAAGAACAAGAATAAGCCATTCGTTTATTCTTGTTGTTCGAAAATTGTTTAGTATTGAATAGAAAGCGCCTGTTGAATGTATTCAACAGGCGCTTTTTTATATCAATAATTTGAGGCTTTTTAATCAGAAAATGTTTCAAAATGCTAGCAGTAACAATTTATTAGTTTGTTTGGATTAATTTAACGACAGTTCAGTGTTAGATTAGACGCTCCAATGGGTATCAATAAGTGAATATATCACCAATGTCTGGATTGACTGCACCACATGCCACAGCCTCTTTGCCTTCATGGCTGACCTATTTAGAAAAACTTCATACCAGCGCGATTGATCTAGGGTTAGATCGTGCGTTTGCTGTCGCTCAAAAAGAGCAATTGATCAAACCAGCAGGGCGGGTTATTACCGTTGCGGGAACTAACGGGAAAGGGTCTACCTGCGCCATTCTTGAAGCGATATTGATTGATGCGGGCTACAAGGTAGGGGTTTACAGTTCACCTCACCTTATTCGCTACAACGAACGTGTTCGTATTAATGGACAAGAACTTGATGACAGTTACCACAGTGCTGCTTTTGCTCATATCGAACAAGCCCGTGGTGACATCAGTTTAAGTTTATTTGAATTTGGAACATTAGCCGCACTGCATTTATTTAAGCAGCAGCGTGTTGATGTAGTGATTCTAGAAGTTGGCTTAGGTGGACGACTAGATGCAACTAATATTGTCGATCACGATGTTTCTGTTATTACCAGCCTAGCTGTTGATCATGTTGATTGGCTTGGTGATGATATTGAAGTTATTGGTTTTGAAAAGGCGGGTATCTTCCGTTCTGAAAAGCCAGCGATTTGTGGGCAACCTAACCCTCCTGCAAGCGTACCAGCTCACGCCGATGATATTGGGGCTGAGCTTTATCAGGTTGGTTACCAGTTCAGCTATGAGCAACAAGGGGATACTTGGAGCTGGAATTGTGGGGCATTTGATTTAACAGATTTACCTATTCCTGCATTACCACTTCCTAATGCCGCGACAGCACTAATGGCGCTGGGTACTGCAGAGCTTGAGATTAGTGATAAGAATATCGCAGCAGGCTTGGCTAAAGTATCGTTGCCTGGCCGTATGGAACGGGTGAGTGAGTCACCACTCGTGTTGATGGATGTGGCACATAATCCTCATTCAGCTGAGTACTTTTCATCACAATTAACGCAGTTAAAATTACGCGAAAACAAAACGCGTATTCATGCGGTTGTGGCGATGCTGCACGATAAAGATATTGCTGCAACAATAGATGAGATGAAAGGCATTGTTGATATGTGGTATCCCGCATCTTTGGAAGGTCCACGTGCTGCGAAAGCCGATGAGATTATCAGCCACTTATCAATCGATGTAACAGGCTTTGCCTCTCCAGAGTTGGCATTTGACGCAGCCTTAACACAAGCAGCATCAGACGATGTGGTAATCGTCTTTGGCTCGTTTTACACTGTCGGTCAAGTATCGAGTTATCTCTCTCATCGTTAGTCTCTTTGTGATTAATGAACAGAGACATTTTCGCAGAAATTTTTTTGCGATTAGCCCCAGAATAAACAGGAGTATATGTGGCGAGTAAATTTCAAAATCGTCTGATTGGTACCATTGTTTTAGTTGCGATTGGTGTGATTTTTTTACCTGATTTATTTGATGGAAAAAAAGAGCATTACCAAGAGCAATTTGCCAGTATTCCTTTACAGCCTGACATTGCTGATCAGGAGGAATACGCTGTTATTCCTGAACCTGAATTTGAAGACGTTATACTGCCGCAAGAGCCGGTATCGGCCGTTATTGGTGACGAAGGGTTTAAACTTACGTCTGATTCAAAAATGGCTGCTGTGGTAAAAAGTGCTGAACCTTTAGCGGTGAAACCACAGCCCGTTGAGCGACCAAAGACAAACAATGTAAACAGTGGTTGGGTTGTACAGCTTGGCGTTTTCCGTAATTTTGAGAACGCGCATAGGCTGGTGGCTGATTTACGCAAAGCGGGATTTCAAGCGCATGTATTTCCTAAACAACCAAAATCGGGTGACTTGGCAAGAGTCGTTGTTGGTCCTGATGTCTCGAAAGATAAACTTTCTGACCAAGCTGTTCAATTGGAAAAATTAACCGGATTAAAAGGCCAATTGGTTAGATTTAACCCATTAAATCCTTAGGTAAACGTTTGCGTTCTCATTTTTTCTGTTAGAATACGCATCAACAAGACGATATATATAAATGATGATCTGGATAGATTACGTAATTTTAGGTGTGATTGGCTTCTCTGCACTGGTCAGTTTGATCCGTGGATTTGTTAAAGAAGCTTTATCGTTAGTTATTTGGTTTGCTGCCTTTTTCATTGCAAGCAACTTCTATAATCAGTTGGCGGCTTACTTTACCAATATTCAGGACGACACGTTGCGAAATGGTAGTGCGATTGCTGTCCTGTTCATTTCAACGCTGGTTGTTGGCGCGGTAGTGAACTACGTTATTGGGCAACTCGTACAGAAAACAGGTTTGTCAGGTACAGACCGTGTACTCGGCGTTGTATTTGGTGGTGTGAGAGGGGTACTCATTGTATCAGCCATACTATTTTTCATTGATACCTTTACTGGATTTTCAAGTGCTGATTGGTGGAAAGCGTCAGAACTGATTCCTCAGTTTGGTATGGTGATTGAATGGTTCTTTTCATATATCAAAGATACATCAAGTTTTTTACCCGGCGCACTGTAGCGTCGGCTTCTTATCAATTGTATGTGGCAACAGTGTTACTTATGCTATTGCTGCGCACAATCTGATATTTAATGCGTGACGAGGATTTAGGACATGTGTGGTATTGTCGGAATCGTGGGGTCTACCCCAGTAAACCAGTCTATCTATGATGCACTGACCGTGTTGCAACACCGTGGTCAAGATGCTGCCGGTATTGTTACTCTGGAAAGCAATCGTTTCCGTCTGCGAAAAGCGAATGGACTTGTTCGTGATGTGTTTGAAGCTAGACACATGCAGCGTCTTCAAGGGAATGTGGGTATTGGTCATGTACGTTACCCAACAGCAGGAAGTTCTAGTGCTTCAGAAGCTCAACCATTTTATGTGAATTCACCTTACGGTATTTCTTTGGCACATAATGGTAATTTAACAAATGCTGCTGAAGTTAAAGAATCTTTATTTACCCATGCACGTCGTCATGTTAATACAACATCAGATTCTGAAATTCTGTTGAATGTATTGGCAAATCAACTCGAACTGTCTAACTCTTACCCTTTGAAACCGGAAGATATTTTCACTGCGGTACGTGAAGTTCATCGACATGTAAAAGGTGCATATGCGGTTGTTGCTATGGTGATTAGCCACGGTTTAATTGCATTTCGTGACCCACACGGCATTCGTCCTTTATGTATTGGTAAGCGTGACATTGATGGTTCAACAGAATATATGGTTGCTTCTGAATCTGTTGCACTTGATGCAGTAGGTTTTGATTTCATGCGTGATGTTGCGCCTGGCGAAGCCGTATATGTTACTTTTGATGGTCAATTATATACTGAGCAATGTGCTGATGACCCTGTATTAAATCCATGTATTTTTGAGTTCGTCTATTTTGCTCGTCCAGATTCATTCATGGATAAAGTCTCAGTTTATAGTGCACGAGTGTGCATGGGACAGAAATTGGGTGAGAAAATCAAGCGCGAGTGGGATGATCTGGATATTGACGTTGTTATTCCTATTCCTGAAACATCATGCGACAGTGCATTAGAAATCGCACGTACAATCGACAAACCTTATCGTCAGGGTTTTGTGAAGAACCGTTATGTTGGCCGCACATTTATCATGCCTGGTCAGCAAATGCGCCGTAAATCAGTTCGTCGTAAATTGAATGCGATCCGTTCTGAATTTAAAGGCAAGAATGTACTATTAGTCGATGATTCTATTGTTCGTGGTACAACATCTGAACAGATCATTGAAATGGCACGTGATGCAGGGGCCAACAAAGTGTACTTAGCATCAGCTGCACCAGAAGTACGTTTCCCTAATGTATATGGTATTGATATGCCATCGGCAAATGAGTTAATCGCCCATGGTCGCGAAGTTGACGAAATCAGTAAAATGATTGGTGCTGATGGCCTTATTTTCCAAGATCTGGAAGACTTAGTGGCAGCGGTAGCTGAAGGGAATCCTGATATTAAATTATTCGAAACGTCGGTATTTAATGGTAGTTATGTAACGGGTGATATTGATCAACAGTACCTTGAGTTCTTAGATTCGTTACGTAATGAAGACTCTAAAACTCAACGTGAAATTCAGCAAGATCTTGCTAATCTAGAGCTTCATAACGAAGGCGTTTAATTAGCGCTGAGTGATCAAGCTTGATATATAAAAAAGTTTGAAATAAAAAAAGCGAAGCATAAGAGCTTCGCTTTTTTGTCTGTAGAATTTAGCTTGCCGTTTGAATGGAGGCCTTTAATGGCTAAATTGTGGGCCTAAACCGTATTCCCATAGGATCACAGAGCCAGCTAAAATTGATACTAATAAAACCAAACCACAGGTTACAATTGAACTGGAATAAATGAATCCACGCTCTTCTGGTATGTGCATAAGAATTGGTACACCTGTATATAAAAGGTACACCGAGTAAGCAATACCCAGCAAACCAGCAATCATTAGAAACCAGATGTGCGGATATAAGGCAGCGATACTGATCATAAACAGTGGTGTGGCAGTATAGGCTGCAAGCTCAAGTGCTTGTGTATAGCTTGGTGTAGAACCAAAGGTATGGCTCATCCAATACGATAAATAGGCGAGTGCAAACACCCCCACAACTAATGCGAAATACATAGCAATCGACATGCTAAGTGCACTTGCTTGGGTTAAGTAGATAGGTTGACCAACACCTATTTTCCAACCAATAAACACACTAGAAATAAACGCAAATAGAGGCGGTAAAGTGGCAATAATAAGAATGTGACTGAGACTTTTTGTAACTCCCTCATGTTCCTTGTCAATTGTGCGCCACTCTTGTTTAGGGTGGGCGTAAATTCCAAATAAATGTCCCAAAATCATAACGTTTCCTCGTTAAAAAGTGCCAGCCGAGCACATAACTATCGTTAGATATTCGATGTTGAAAGGCAAAGTAGCGCATTTCACTACTATTAACATTTAGTCGGAGATTGGGAAGTTAGCAAGGAATGGCGTTATTCAAGGAATAAAAAAGCCAATTGGCAATACCAACTGGCTTCATAAAAGCGTCAACCTATTTAGGACTAGACAACATTAACCTATTTTTAGAATTAAACTAAGAGTTATAGTTAGCTTAATGCATAAAAGTCGCTTGCAAATTCAATGAATAGACGAAGCTTTTCTGGTTGGTAATCTCGATGGTTGTAAAGAAGATAAACTTCACGAGGGTTCGCTGACCAGTTATTCAGAATGCGTACAAGCTCGCCAGACTCAATGTATTGCTCTAGCATTACATCTGGCATGAGTGTAATACCTAAACCTGCGCAGCATGCCTTACGAACGACATCAAGCTGATTAGCTTCAAAGAGGCCACGTTCATTGATAGCAACGGTATCACCATTATGATCTGAGATACGCCAGCGAAGCAGTGGATTGCCTTTTAGCAAGGTATGATCATGAAGGTCTTGAGCATGTTTAGGTTCTGGATTGTTTTTGAGATAGGTAGGGCTCGCAACCAGAATATCTTTTACTGCGCTAATACGGCGTGCGATAAGCGTAGAATCACGCTGTGGACCAACTCTAAACATAATGTCCCAATCAGTTGGATCTAACTGTTCGGGCTCACTACTCATATGTAATTCAATGCTAATAGCTGGGTGCTTTAGCATAAATGCATTCAACATTGGCTGCAGTAGCACTTTCGTTAAATTAGACGGTGCAGCTATTTTTAACTTACCAGCAGCGCCTTTACATTCTTCACTAATGTGCTCCGTCGTATCAACAAGCTGTTGAAGTAAGGGGGCACAATCATCATAAAACTTTTGTCCAGCTTCTGTTAATGACAGTTTACGAGCGTGACGGTTGAGTAATCGAAGATTCAAACATTCTTCTAGAGCTTGAATACGACGGGTCAGAGTTGCTACCGGCACTTGTGTTTTACGAGAGGCACCTGTGTAGCTGCCATTCTCGACTACCATGCGGAATAAATTCAAATCATCAAGTTTCATATGGGATCATTTTTGAAAACTCATTACAAGGAATTGTATAACAAAATGTTTAAAAATATGATGCTTATCTTAAAGTTTTTAATTTAAATTGCAGGTGAGCGTTTTTATGCTCTTAAGTTGATGATTAATTTTTATAAAAATGTCTGTTTTTTTGATGTAGTCTGCAGAAATGAGTACTTTTTACTGTTCTTTATCTTCCCTTCCTGACGAATGGGTATTTTCATCCTATGCTTCTGATAGGAAGATTAATAACCTTACCACCCTAATGTACTTTATTATTGATATAGGCATTTGATTAAGCTGCAGTTAATCTAAACTCATTGAGTTGATTGAATTTCATGCTACTTGATGCTGTTCTGTGGAGGATACTCTCATTGCTTGAGGGGAAAGATGTACTCGTTGTTGAGGATGACCCCGTTTTTCGGCACATGATCTGTGGCTTTCTAAAGAGCCAAGGATGCATGGTGCGTGAAGCAGAGGATGGATTAAAAGGGCTTCAAGCATTACGTGAAGTGATTCCTGATATATTGTTATGCGATCTTGCGATGCCTATTTTGTCAGGCATGGAATTTGTCGAAGAAATATCGATGCAGTATCCGATGGTGCCAGTCATTGTTATCTCTGGTACGGGGGATATGGCAGATGTTGCGACGGCATTACGGCATGGTGTCAAAGATTTTTTGATAAAGCCACTCGATAATATCATGGTATTAAAGGCGTCTCTTTTATCTGTGCTTAAGGCGCAAGACTCTTCTGAAGAAGGCAGAGATTTCACGAACCAATGGTTCGGTGCTGGAGAAGATAAAAGCGTTATTGATGAAGAGCTTGAATGGCATATTCAAGAATTGCAAGACAACCCCACTATTGCCAGAGAGTTATTAGTTGGATTGATGCCCGAAACTGAATCAAAATTTGGTGATTGGCAGATTAATTATTGCGTACTTCAATCTATAGACGTGCAACCTGTTTTGCTCGATTACACGTGGTTAATGGATGGACGGTTAGCGTTTTACTTAGTGGATTCGGCATCTGATAGTGAGCAAGGTACAGCAACCACATTACTTATACGTGCGCTGTTTAATGACTATATTCGTACTCGAATGGCAGATGAAAATAATTTAAATCACCTCATTCAGCTAATTGAAAAGGGGATGAAGCATTCTGACTATTCTTCGCCGATTAAAGGTTTATTCGGAATATTTAGTGCTTGTGATCGTAGCTTGAATGTTATTTCTGCAGGCTTAGGCGCGGTATTACAAACCAGTGAAGAAACAACATCTATCATGGCACAACCATGGCTTGGTCAAGGTGCCATAAATAATGACACTATTCATTTATCATTATCAGACTTTGGTGGCAGATTATCTTTAAGTGAAATAGGTTCGGCAAGTTTCAGTGTCACACTAAAGCGACTGGAAACGTGATAAGTGATATAGAGAAAGGGGGAGAGAAAGCGTCTATCGACATTATATACCCAAGCTACCTCAAATTCTCGCTGAAACGAGCATCTTGAGGTAACTTGGGTATACCAAATGAAGTAGGGCGAGTAGTAAGAATCGGGATTCTAACACTCGCCCTAGTTTAAGCTAAAAACTATGAATTATGCTTCTACAGCTTTACCATTCACATCTTCAACTGCTTTTCCTTCTGCACCATGCATCCAACGAACAAGTTGGTTTGAGCAAAGAAGCAGTAATACACCTGCAATTGTTGCAGCAATTGCGATACCGCTGAATATAGCCATTGGACCTGATTCACCCATTAATGAACCAATAATACCAGCGACATAGTTAGCAACCGCATTGAAGCCAAACCATGTACCCATCATTAATGATGCTAAACGTAGCGGCGCAAGCTTAGTAACCATGGATAGACCAATAGGTGATAGGCATAGCTCTCCAAGTGTATGGAAGAAATATGCACCGACTAACCATAGCATTGATGTTTTCACTGTGATGTCGCCACCTTGCTGCATTACTGCGCCCATCATGAATACAAAGCCGATTGCAAGGAAGAATAAGCCCATTGCGAATTTGACTGGAGAGTTCGGCTCTTTAGGACCCATCTTCACCCAAAGTGCTGCAATGATCGGCGCTAATGTAATAACGAAGAATGGATTTAATGATTGGAACCAAGCTGCTGGCACTTCAAAACTACCAATCATGCGATCAGTATATTGTTGTGAGAAGATGTTCATCAAACCGCCAGCCTGCTCAAAGCCAGCCCAGAAGATAACAACAAACAAGCCCATAATCATGATGACTTTTAGTCGGTCACGTTCTTGTGTGGTTAATGGCTCTTTTTTACCTGATTTATTCATTTCAGCAGCGCGTTTAGCGGCGGGTACTTTACCAATGTTACCAAGAATACGTTCAGCAAAAATAAGTTGAGTGACTAAGCTGATAACCATACCAATACCAGCGGTAAGGAACCCGGCTTTCCAGCCATAATTCATTGATGCAGTACCAGCAATAATACCTGCTAATAAAGAACCAAGGTTGATTCCCATATAGAAAATAGTGAATGCACCGTCACGACGATGATCGCCATCTTGGTAAAGATCGCCAACCATTGTTGAAATATTTGGCTTGAAAAGACCATTACCTACAATCAATAGCGCAAGGCCTAAATAGAATGCCGTTACTGCATTAGGGTCAATCATGCTGTGCGGTAATGCCAGTGTAAATTGACCTAAGGCCATTAATACACCACCAATAATAATTGAACGTCGTTGACCTAAGAAGTTATCAGCAATCCATCCACCAATTAAAGGGGTGATGTAAACAAGGCCGGTGTAGATGCCGTATAGGTTAAGCGCGTCTTGTGTCGACCATCCTAGGCCGCCGTTGATGGTTTTATCTGTAAGGTATAGAACTAAAATTGCGCGCATGGCGTAATATGAAAAGCGTTCCCATAACTCGGTACCAAACAGAAGAAACAAACCTTTTGGATGACCTAATAAGTCACCGCTACTACGATTGTTCATAATTATTCTCTATGTTTTATTATTTATGTGTTTGCTAATGCTGCTAGTTTTATAAAGCACAAACTTTTACTCTGCAAGTTTTCACAATCTTGAAATATAACTCCAACATTGTAACTTGTTGTTTTTTAATGAGTTGCGGTTTATTTGCACAAAAGTGGAAACTAAGTTCTCTCCAACTTATATGAAACATAATCTTGCTAATAATCATCATGTAGATTATTAATCTTTATTTTTGTTTTTATGTGGTGTTATATATTGATATTTTTGATAATTCATTATTGTTACATTTGTAACATCTTAAGAGAGATGAAATCAAAAGCATCAAAATGGATACATATTTTGAGTTGTTCTTTATGCGGGAATTATTATAATTTGATGCAGCGTATGTAGATTGCAGAGATTGTTATGAAAGATTGGTTCCTTCTTTACTGTAAGCGAAGTGAGCAAGAGCGTGCGGTTATAAATTTGGACAGGCAAGGTGTCGAATGTTATTACCCTCAAGTTAGCGTGAATAAAATTGTGCGTGGTAAACGAGTTGAAACCAGTGAACCCCTCTTTCCTAGCTATATTTTTGTGTATTTTGACCCTGAACATTTAAGTTACACAACGGTACGTTCTACGCGTGGTGTTGCAGATTTCATCCGGCAAGGTGCCCGGCCGCAAATGGTTCAGCAAGAGCTGGTATATGGTTTGATGATGAATGAAAACTGTGAAGATCACCAAGCTAAGCTCTCTAGTTTACCTATTCCTGGTGAGTGCTTACAGCTAAAACAAGGGCAATTTAAGGGGATAAAAGCGATCTACCAAGAAGCAGATGGTGAAAAACGATCATTTATGTTGATTAATCTATTGGGTAAACCTGTAAAAGTCAGTGTTGAAAACGAAGATATCGTAAAAGATTAATTCTTGAGAGGCCCGTAAGTTTCAAATGAAATTTACGGGCTTTTTTTATATAAGAAAGACAAAAAAGAGCAAGGCTTGTATAGTTGTGGCATTAAAGCTTGTATAAAGCAGTGACACATATTTAATTACCGCTTATAAAAATCAGCATGATGGCATTGGTGCTGATTTGGGTGTCACCAATATCTTTTGAAAATTAATGGAATTGATAATGACAAAGACTTCCCCTGTTCGTAAAGCCGTTATCCCTGTTGCGGGTCTTGGTACACGTATGTTGCCAGCAACGAAGGCCATCCCGAAAGAGATGTTGCCTATTGTTGACCGTCCTTTGATCCAATACGTGGTAAACGAGTGTGTTGCAGCGGGTATTAAAGAAATTATCTTGGTTACCCATTCATCAAAGAACTCGATTGAAAACCATTTTGATACCTCTTTTGAATTGGAAGCGACATTAGAGAAACGTGTTAAGCGTCAACTACTTGAAGAAGTACAAAGTATTTGTCCTAAAGATGTAACGATCATGCACGTCCGTCAGGGTCAAGCCAAAGGTTTAGGCCATGCGGTGCTAAGTGCGCACCCGTTAGTGGGGGATGAACCTTTTGCTGTTGTTCTACCTGATGTTGTTCTTGATGACGTTGCCAGTGATTTACGCACTGAAAATATGGCTGCAATGATTGCAGCGTTCAATGACACAAAAATAAGCCAAGTAATGGTAGAGCCCGTTCCAATGGCTGATGTATCGAGTTACGGTGTTGCTGATGTCAGCGGCGTTGACTTAAAGCCGGGTGAAACCGCAGCAATGACTAAAGTGGTAGAGAAACCAGCGCTTGAAGATGCTCCCTCAAACCTTGCGATAGTGGGGCGTTACGTGCTTCCTGCTGAAATTTGGAGAATGCTAGAACGTACCCCTGTTGGCGCAGGTGATGAAATTCAGTTAACAGATGCTATTGATATGCTGATGGAGTCTCAGCAAGTTAATGCGTTCCATATGTCAGGAAAGAGCCATGATTGCGGTACTAAGCTTGGTTACATGCAGGCTTTTGTTGAATATGGTATTCGCCATAATAGCCTTGGTGATGATTTCAAAGCCTATCTAAAAGACATGGTTAAAACACTTTAAATGGGAAATGGCGAGAGGCCCAAGGCCACTCGCTTTTTTCTTTTCGCCTCTGAGCTTAGTCCGAATGATACTGTTCACAAGCTAATAATGTATTCTCGATTAACGTAGCGACTGTCATTGGACCCACGCCGCCAGGTACGGGGGTAATGTATTTTGCTTTTTCACGGGCAACATCATATTCCACATCACCCGCTAGTTTACCGCTATCTAAACGATTGATACCTACATCGATAATTGTCGCCCCTTCTTTAATCCAATCACCTGGAATAAAGCTAGGTTTACCCACGGCAACAACCAAAATGTCGGCTTGTCTTACATGGTGCTCAAGATCTTGAGTGAAGCGGTGACATGTGGTTGTTGTCGCACCTGCTAATAGCATCTCTAATGTCATTGGTCGACCCACAATATTGGATGCGCCAACAATAACAGCATGTTTACCACGTACGGGAATATTGTAACGCTCTAGCAGAGTGATAATGCCTTTTGGCGTACACGAACGGAGTTTAGGAATACGTTGGCTTAAACGACCCACATTATATGGGTGGAAACCATCGACATCTTTTTCTGGGTCGATATGCTCAAGTATTTTTGTGGTATCAATACCTGCAGGCAGTGGTAGCTGTACTAAAATACCATCAATCTCTTTATTGGTATTTAGCTCGTTAATTAATGCTAAAAGTTCTATTTCTTTTGTGTTTGCAGGCAGATCGAATGATTGAGATATGAACCCAACTTCTTCACAAGCTTTACGTTTGCTGCCAACATAAATTTGAGAGGCTGGATCTTGCCCTACAAGTACCACGGCTAAACCAGGTGCTCGTAACCCAGCTTCAACGCGTGCTTTAACGCGTGCGGCTACTTCTTGTCGAACCGTTTGGGCTATTAATTTGCCATCAATAATTTGAGCTGCCATGTTTTTCCTTTTGGGGTAGGGCTAAGAATAAGCAACGCAATTGTCTCAGATAATGTGATTAAGGTCTACCGCGCAAACGTTTGCTTTTTGTTTGTTCGAGCGCATGCCTATCATTAATAGCCATGCCATTGGCTTAAATTACTTAGGAGAGAGAAGATAGGGGGGATATTTCAGACTTGAATTAAGCCATGTTGTTGGAACTTTGACCGCTTAACGCTTAAAGTGGAAAAATTCAGGGAAAAGCATTGACCTTGTATCGTAGCGACGTATAATTCTGCCCCGTAACGCAATGTTACGTCAGTGATTTCGTTTTTAGTTATCACCGAACTTAGTTATTAAAAATAACACAGAGCGCCCTTAGCTCAGCTGGATAGAGCACGTCCCTTCTAAGGATGTGGTCGCAGGTTCGAATCCTGCAGGGCGCACCACCTCTTTCTTTTTCATCTCATTTTTTATCATCTCTTTCTGATCATCACATGATTGAAGCATAGTTATTATCATCTGATTTCGTCTTTTCCATACATTATGATTAAGCCGAGTTACACAATCTACGTTGTTTAGCTATAAAGTTATTGATAAGTTCGTTTTTTGAACGATAAATTCGATCCGATAAGATTGAATGTTTTGACTAATCTTTATACTTATCTTGTTTCCCATTCGGTTGTTTTTGCGTCTTTTACGTTGAAAAAGCATGCTTAAAGCAGATTTTTTACTTTTCGCCCTTGAAAATCGAATTTTAGCCCCTATCTTGTCCTGAAGTTGCATTTGATTGCGGTTTGACATTATCAGCCTCGACGGCAAGTGCTCAGATCGCTATAATAGCGCGTTAAATTTCTAGTCCTGTGGCTTTTTGCTCTTTGGAAGATGGTTTATCTTTGGAATTGTTAAGTCAGAAGTACTAGAAATTAGCAGAATTAGAGGTGTTATGGTTTTAGCCGTAACACGAAAGGATGCCACCGTCTTAAATGACTGTTCGGCGACATCACTCAGGAAAACTGAGTAAGATTTGAGGTTTAATAAAATGCAAGTTACCGTTGAAACTACTGAAGGCCTAGAACGCCATCTAACTATTACAGTTCCTGCTGCTAACATTGAAAACGCAGTAACTGCAGAGCTGAAAAAAATTGCTAAAAATCGTCGTTTCGATGGTTTCCGTCCTGGTAAAGCACCGATGAAAATGGTTGCTCGTATGTTTGGCGGTTCTGTTCGTCAAGATATCCTAGGCGAAGTAATGCAGCGTCACTTTATCGAAGCTATCGTTAAAGAAAAAATTAATCCAGCGGGCGCACCTACTTTTACTCCAGTAGACATGGCTGAAGGTAAAGATCTTGTATTTAAAGCTTCTTTCGAAGTATTCCCTGAGATCGCTTTAGCGGGTCTAGATAAAATTGCTGTAGAAAAGCCAGCAGTTGAAGTAAAAGACGAAGACGTGACTAACATGCTTGATACGCTACGTAAGCAGCAAGCAACTTGGTCTGACGTTGATGCTGCAGCAGAAGCTGATAGCCGTGTAACTATCGATTTCATCGGTTCTATCGACGGTGAAGAATTCGAAGGCGGTAAAGCAGAAGGTTTCGCTCTAGCAATGGGCCAAAACCGCATGATTCCTGGTTTTGAAGACGGTATCGTTGGTAAAAAAGCAGGCGAAGAATTTACTCTAGAAGTAACTTTCCCTGAAGAATACCATGCTGAAAACCTAAAAGGTAAAGCAGCATCTTTCGCAATCACTCTACATAAAGTTGAAGCACAGGAATTGCCTGAGCTAACTGAAGAGTTCATTGCTAAGTTTGGTGTTCTTGACGGTTCTATTGAAGGTCTTAAAACTGAAGTTCGTAAGAACATGGAACGTGAACTTAAGCAAGCAGTTAAAGGCCGCATTAAAGAGCAGGTTCTTGATGGTCTTGTTGAGCAGAACGATATCAATGTTCCTACTGCTCTTATCGATCAAGAAATCAATGTTCTACGTCAGCAAGCTGCACAGCGTTTTGGTGGCGATGCTAAGAACACGCCTGAACTACCACGTGAGCTTTTCGAAGAACAAGCTAAGCGTCGTGTAGTTGTTGGTCTTCTAATCGGTGAAGTAATCAAAACTGAAGAGCTAAAAGCAGACGAAGATCGCGTTAAAGCAATCATCGCTGAAATGGCTTCTGCTTACGAAGATCCAACAGAAGTTGTTTCTTACTACGAGCAGAACGAAAAAATGATGAGCAACATGCGTAATGTTGCACTAGAAGAGCAAGCTATTGATGCGCTTCTTGCTAAAGCTCAGGTTACAGAAAAAGAAGTTGGTTTTAACGATTTAATGAACCAACCAGCAGCTTAATTTGCTGAAATTGCTGTAGAGATTTGACTTTGTTTCGAATCATCTGCTAACAATGGTCCGTGTGAGTCATTTCATTCGGGCCATTTATTTTAGGGAAATAACGTTATGAGCTACCAAGAAAGAAACGCAATGTCTCCAATTACGGATGCGCTGGTTCCAATGGTGGTCGAGCAGACTTCTCGTGGTGAGCGTTCTTACGACATTTATTCCCGATTACTAAAAGAGCGTATTATCTTCCTGACCGGTCAGGTTGAAGATCATATGGCTAATTTAGTGGTTGCACAGCTATTGTTTCTTGAATCTGAAAACCCAGATAAAGATATCTTTCTGTATATCAACTCACCAGGTGGTTCTGTTACTGCTGGCATGTCAATTTATGACACTATGCAGTTTATTAAACCAAATGTGAGCACTGTATGTATGGGGCAAGCATGTTCTATGGGAGCATTCTTGCTAGCTGGTGGTGCAAAAGGTAAACGCCATTGTCTACCTAACTCTCGAGTTATGATTCACCAGCCGTTAGGTGGCTTCCAAGGACAAGCATCGGATATTCAAATCCATGCACAAGAAATTCTAACTATCAAACAACGTTTGAATAACCTACTTGCTGAGCATACCGGTCAACCTTTAGAAATTGTTGAAGGCGATACAGACCGTGATAACTTTATGTCAGCAGATCAGGCGGTTGAATACGGTTTGGTTGATTCTGTTTTGGCGCAGCGTGATTAATTCTTTCTGATGGTTTTGTTGTGCAGCTTTACTGCGTAACGGAGCAAAATAGTAAGAATTGTTATACACTCAAAACAAAGCAATGATGGGTGTAAACCCAAAATGAGGTTAGCGAATGACAGATAAGCGAAAAGAGAGTGGTAGTGGAAAACTGCTGTATTGCTCTTTCTGTGGAAAAAGTCAACACGAAGTTCGTAAGCTAATCGCTGGCCCTTCTGTGTATATTTGCGATGAGTGTGTCGATCTTTGTAACGACATCATTCGCGAAGAAATCAAAGAAGTGATGCCTAAGCGTGATGGCAGTGAACTTCCGACTCCGCAAGAAATTCGTACAAACCTGGATGATTATGTTATTGGTCAAAACCATGCGAAAAAGGTTTTGGCTGTAGCGGTATACAACCACTACAAACGTCTTCGTAATGGCGACACTACAAGTGATGGTGTTGAGCTAGGTAAAAGTAATATTCTACTTATCGGTCCTACTGGTAGTGGTAAAACGCTTTTAGCTGAAACGTTAGCACGTATGCTAGACGTTCCATTTACAATGGCTGACGCAACGACGCTGACTGAAGCGGGTTATGTTGGTGAAGATGTTGAAAACATCATTCAGAAGCTGCTACAGAAATGTGATTATGATGTAGCTAAAGCTGAGCGCGGTATTGTTTATATCGATGAGATCGATAAGATTTCTCGTAAGTCTGATAACCCATCAATTACGCGTGACGTATCTGGTGAAGGTGTTCAGCAAGCGCTATTGAAATTGATTGAAGGTACAGTGGCTTCTGTTCCACCACAAGGTGGTCGTAAGCATCCTCAACAAGAGTTCTTACAAGTAGATACTTCTAAGATTCTATTTATCTGTGGTGGTGCATTTGCCGGTCTAGATAAAGTGGTTGAGCAGCGTGTCGCAACGGGTACGGGTATTGGCTTTGGTGCTGATGTTCGTTCAAAGAGCGAAGAGCGTACAATCAGTGACTTGTTTAAGAAAGTAGAGCCAGAAGATTTGGTGAAGTACGGTCTTATTCCTGAGTTTATTGGTCGTTTGCCTGTAACCGCAACGTTGACTGAACTTGATCAAGATGCGTTGGTTCAAATTCTTCGCGAACCGAAAAATGCATTAACTAAGCAGTACGCTGCGCTACTTGAGCTTGAAAATGTTGAGCTTGAGTTCCGTGACGATGCATTAGTTGCGATTGCACGTAAAGCAATGGACCGTAAAACTGGCGCCCGTGGCTTACGTTCAATTGTTGAGGCTGTTTTACTTGATACAATGTATGAACTGCCATCGGCTGTTGGTGTAAGTAAAGTTGTTATTGATGAGTCTGTTATTAATGGCGAGTCAGAACCACTTATGATTTACGAAAACACCGAAAATCAGGCAGCTGGTGCTGAATAAGTGTCTAATAACTGCACATAATGAATAAAAAAAGGAGGCTTTGGCCTCCTTTTTTGTTTTCTGTTACTTCTCCCGTTGAATAATAGTGGGTTACCCCCATATACTCATTAAAGAGACTAAAAGGAAGAGAGAAGCATATGAACCTGGAGCGTTCCGAGCGCCTTGATATTCCGGTTCTGCCACTGCGTGATGTGGTGGTATACCCTCACATGGTGATTCCATTGTTTGTGGGACGGGAAAAATCAATTCGTTGCCTTGAATCAGCAATGGATAACAATAAACAAATTTTACTGGTAGCTCAGAAAGAAGCTGCCACAGATGAACCTGTAATTACAGATTTGTACGATGTAGGTACAGTTGCCACTATTCTGCAGTTATTGAAATTGCCAGATGGGACGGTGAAGGTTCTGGTTGAAGGTCAGCAGCGTGCGACGGTTGAAAATCTCGTCGATAATGAGTTTTTCAGCGCGCAAGCCGAATTTTTGGTTACACCAGAAATGGATGAAAGAGAGCAGGAAGTTCTGGTACGTACTGCTATCAACCAATTCGAAGGCTTCATTAAGCTGAATAAGAAGATCCCACCAGAAGTGCTAACGTCTTTAAATGGTATTGATGAAGCGGCACGCCTTGCTGATACCATTGCTGCGCACATGCCTTTGAAGTTGGCAGATAAACAGAAAGTACTCGAAATTATCGATATCACAGAGCGTTTAGAGTTCTTGATGGCGATGATGGAATCTGAAATCGATTTGCTTCAAGTTGAAAAACGCATTCGTGGACGCGTTAAGAAGCAAATGGAAAAGAGCCAGCGCGAGTATTATCTAAATGAACAAATGAAAGCCATCCAAAAAGAATTGGGTGAGCTTGATGATGCACCAGATGAATTTGAATCTTTAAAAATAAAGATTGAAGCATCTAAGATGCCAGCGGAAGCGAAAGAGAAGACAGAACAAGAGCTTCAAAAGCTTAAAATGATGTCTCCTATGTCTGCGGAAGCGACTGTCGTGCGTGGTTATATCGACTGGATGCTGAGTGTGCCTTGGCACAAGCGTTCTAAAGTGAAGCGCAACTTAGCGAAAGCTGAAGAAGTGCTGAATGCCGACCACTACGGCTTAGAACGCGTTAAAGAACGTATTCTTGAGTATTTAGCGGTTCAAAGCCGTATTAATAAGCTGAAAGGTCCAATTCTTTGTCTTGTTGGTCCTCCTGGTGTAGGTAAAACGTCACTAGGTCAGTCTATTGCTGCCGCAACTGGACGTAAGTACGTACGAATGGCGCTAGGCGGTGTTCGTGATGAAGCTGAAATCCGTGGTCACCGTAGAACGTATATTGGTTCTATGCCGGGTAAGCTGATTCAAAAAATGGCTAAGGTTGAGGTGAAAAACCCACTGTTTTTATTAGATGAAATCGACAAAATGTCATCTGATATGCGTGGCGATCCAGCTTCTGCTTTACTTGAAGTATTAGACCCCGAGCAAAACAACGCTTTTAACGATCATTACTTGGAAGTTGATTACGATCTTTCTGATGTAATGTTTGTCGCAACGTCTAACTCAATGAATATTCCAGGTCCATTACTTGATCGTATGGAAGTTATTCGTCTGTCGGGTTATACCGAAGATGAGAAGTTAAATATTGCGAAAAATCACCTACTCGATAAGCAGATTCAACGTAATGGCTTAAAAGTGGGCGAGATTGAAGTTGAAGATTCAGCGTTAATCGGCATTATTCGTTACTACACACGTGAAGCGGGTGTACGTAGTCTTGAGCGAGAGATTTCAAAACTTTGTCGTAAAGCAGTAAAAGAAATTTTATTGAATAAAGACGTCAAGAAAGTCACGATTAATCAAGCTAACCTTAAAGACTACCTTGGTGTGCAACGTTGTGATTACGGTAAAGCCGATGAAAGCAATCGTATTGGTCAAGTGACAGGTTTAGCGTGGACTGAAGTCGGTGGTGATTTATTAACCATCGAAACGGAGTCAATGCTAGGCAAAGGTAAGTTGACCTACACGGGCTCACTCGGTGATGTGATGCAAGAGTCGATTCAAGCAGCAATGACCGTTGTAAGAGCACGTGCAGAGCGTCTAGGTATTGCTACCGACTTTTATGAGAAGCGTGATATTCACGTTCACGTACCAGAAGGTGCAACACCAAAAGATGGCCCTAGTGCTGGTGTCGCAATGTGTACGGCACTTGTTTCTAGCTTAACTGGTAACCCTGTTCGTGCTGATGTTGCAATGACGGGTGAAATTACCCTACGTGGTGAAGTGTTGCCAATCGGTGGCTTGAAAGAGAAACTGTTAGCGGCCCACCGCGGTGGTATTAAAACTGTCATCATTCCTAAAGAGAATGAACGTGACTTGGAAGAGATTCCAGCTAACGTAATTGCTGATTTGCTTGTGCGCCCAGTACGTTGGATTGATGAAGTGCTAACGATAGCACTGCAGAATAATCCAACAGGTATTGAACTGGTAAATGCCCCAAATAGTGATGTGCAGCAAAGTTAAGTAAAGAAAAGACGCTTTCAAGTGCGAAAAGCCTTGTCAGCGTTTTTTTGTCTGGCTATAAGTTAGGTCTAATTCGCTGTTAGCTCAATAATATCAATGCATACACTCAATCTTGGGTTGTTGTATTGGCATAATAAAGCTTGATAAATATTTTGGTTGTCCGCTGTGAAAGCTCAAACGAAATGGGTTTTCGCAAACAAGGTTGCTTACGGACAATGTTCATAGAGGGGATGAAATCGTGAACAAAACTCAGTTAGTTGATAAAATCGCAGAAAGTGCAGATATCTCAAAAGCGTCTGCAGGCCGTGCTCTAGATGCATTCATTGATGCTGTATCTGGTACATTGAAAGATGGTGATCAGGTTGCTCTAGTGGGTTTTGGTACCTTCTCAGTACGTGAACGTGCAGCACGTACAGGTCGTAACCCTCAAACGGGTGAAGAAATTCAAATTGCAGCAGCGAAAGTACCAGGCTTCAAGCCAGGTAAAGCACTTAAAGATTCTGTAAATTTATAAGCGTCTGCAATATTAGCTCTTGTAATAGAGCTGGGCAATTAGCCTTGTGTTTACGTTGTGTGAAATTACAGCACAAAGATTATTGTCGGTTGTTTATACAATTAGGCAAATCTGATGAGGCGCATCGTGTAGATGCGCTTTTTTTACTTTATACTGGTGTAATTTATATCAGATGATATTGCGGTAGACAATTAGCGAGATTAGTTGATTGTTAGCGCAGGCATTACTCACAGTACCATATCAGCTAGACATGTAGGAGATACGGCAGATTATGATGGAACGATTGCGCGAAGGCGTTAACAGTATTTGGGTTAAGGTTATTCTTGGCTTAATTATTTTTTCTTTTGTTTTTGCCGGGGTCGGTAGTTATCTAGCCGGTGGTAGCCAGCCAGCTGCAGCAAAAATTAATGGCACTGAAATTAGCCAAAACGAATTTGAACAGGCTTACCAAAATGAGCGCAACCGAATGCAGTCACAGCTTGGTGACTACTTCTCGACGCTATTAGGTGATCCTGAGTATGTTAAGCAGTTCCGTCAAAGCGTTCTTGATCGCATGATCAATGACGTATTGATCGAACAACGTGCTACAGAGCTTGGTCTTCGTATCAGTGATGAGCATATCCGTAAAACGATTACCTCAATGCCTGAATTCCAACGTGATGGCCAGTTTGATAATGACTCGTACACCATGTTACTGCGTCGTTCAGGTTTCACACCTGATCAGTTCGCGGAATACATGCGTACAGACATGCTGCGTACGCAATTCTTAACCGCAATTCAGGGGAGTGACTTTGCACTAGATAGTGAATTAACAGCACTTCGCAAGTTAGAAGCTCAGCAACGTGTGGTTCGTAGCCTTACATTAGACCTTGCTGACTTTACTAAAAATGCAACGGTGACTGATGAAGAAGCTAAAGCATTTTATGAGCAAAATCCTCAAATGTTCACTCGTCCTGACCAAGTGAAAGTTGCGTATATCGAGCTTTCTGGCGAAGGTTTAAAAGATACGCTAGATGTGTCTGATGAAGATGTAAAAGCGTATTACGAAGAACATAAAGATAAGTACAGTTCTGTTGAGCAACGTCAAGTTAGCCACATTTTAGTTCAGGGTGACAATGCAGATGCGAAAGCAAAAGCTGAAGCGCTTAAAGCTGAATTAGATGCTGGTGCTGATTTTTCTGAGCTAGCATTATCATCATCTGATGACACATACAGTGGCAAAGATGGCGGTAAGCTAGATTGGTTTGAACGTGGCGTGATGGATCCTGCATTTGAAGATGCAGCATTTGCTCTTGCTAATAACGGTGATATTTCTGGTGTTGTTAAATCGTCTTTCGGTTACCACATCATCAAATTAGACGCAGTTAAAGCTAGCCAAGTTAAACCATTTGCAGATGTTAGCGCAGAAATCATTGTAGAGCTTCGTGAACAGCAAGCTGCTGAACACTTCTACGATATGCAGACAAAGTTGGCGGAAACAGCATTCGAGATGCCTGACTCGCTAGACGACGCTGCTGCTGTCGTGAATGCAACGGTTCACACAACAGATTTCATCTCGCAAACTGATGCACAAGGTGTATTGGCTAACCCTGCGGTTATGCAAGCATTGTTCAGTGCTGAAGTACGTGAAGATGGTTTAAATTCTGATGTTATTGAGATTGCACCAGAGCACGTGGTTGTTGTACGTGTTGATGATTCTCGTGACGAAATGGTATTACCATTTGATGACGTTTCTGCAAAAGCGAAAGCGCAACTTGCAAGCCAGAAAGGCGAGCAGAATGCTCAAGCTAAAGCAGACGATCTTATTGCAGCACTTCGTGTAGGAAGTACAGATGCGCTTGAAGCTGAAGGTTTAAGCTTCGGTGAAGAGCAAACTATCAGCCGTTCAGGACCTGATCGTATGGTTTCTCAAGTGGCATTTAGTTTAACTAAGCCTACTAATGATAAATCCGTGTACGGTATGACGCGTGACGCTGCTGGTAACGTTCAAATTATCGCTCTTGATAAGGTGATTGATGTTGATGTTACTAAAGAGGCAATCAGTAGTGATTTTGCTAAACAGGTTGAGCAAATGAACGCGCAGCAAGATGTGGCAGCAACACTTCAAGCGCTTCGCGATACTGCAGAAGTAAGTTATCCATAATTGGATACATCTGCAAATTAACTGAAATTGATATTTTTATTAACGGGTCGCCATTGTGCGACCCGTCGTTTTTATACTGTAAAAACGTTTTTAAACCTTCCCCTTCGTTTCTGTCTTCAGTTATAACCACTGTGGTTTATCACTAAGTACTTAATTGAATATACAAAGGAATAGAAATGAAGACGATGATTAAAATGGCACTATTTTCAATATTTTTACTCTTCGCACCGTTAAGTCAGGCTGCTAATGAGTACGAAGGAATTGAAATAAAAGTTAATATTAATAATGCAAACGCAGAAGAATTAGATAAGTTGTTGATTGGTATTGGTCCAGAAAAAGCTGAAAGTATCATTATCTACCGTAAAGAAAATGGAAATTTTCAGACCGCAGATGATTTGATCAACGTGAAAGGTATTGGTTCTTCAACCGTTAATAAAAACAGAGAAAGAATTGAATTATAAATGACTGGTAGATAACACCGAGAAGGAGATAAACGTAGTACTCCTTCATGAATGGATGCACAGCTTCGACAGGAGAGGTTGTTATTTTGTAAGTTGACTCTGTTAATCGATGAACGCTAATTCCATGTCTTCTGATAAGTAAATGCAGCCCGAGCGGTAGATAAAAACATGTTGTAGCCATAGCACTGGTATTCGCTCATTAATGCCTGTGCACTTTCTAATGAAAATTTATATTTACCTCGCTTACCCACTCGAACAATTCCCTCTGGTAGTTTTATATTCACACGATATAGAGCTGTCATTACGTTACCTTTTTGAATTTAAAGAAAGTACAGATAAACCTTCCTTGGTTATATGAATTTAAAAAAAACAATGACTTAATTATTCTTTTGAGCAGTCACTACTTCTTTGCATTAAATAGTGCTTGGCCCGTTTTATCTTTATTTGACCAAAAATTAATGTTGAATTGGGCATCATTAGATAATTCGACACGATGCCAGTATTCAGGAGGGCTGGTCGCAAACTGCCCTGCGTGAATAACAACGATGGCTTCTGGCTTTGTCGCATTTTCATCAGCAAAACCATAATATGTGACAGTGCCTTCCATTACGCAAAGCTGGCCGAAAACACCTTCAGCGGTATTGTGATGAGAGAGCAAAGCGGCTGGTACATTATCTTTGGTAAAGAAAGGAGTCGAACGTTGTATTTTCCAATTGTTAGGGATGCGTAAGTGGCTCATAATTAACCTCACTGATAACAAATGCATGCTGACCATAGGAAGTGATTCACCGATCACTTAAGATGCATTTATAATACACCTATCGAGGGGCGATTCAAGAGCGATTCTCATTTGCATTGAGTGAAAGTAGTATTGATTAGGTTAATTGTGTTTTTCTTCAGTACCTTGTTGGGATGAAAAAAAACGGAGAAAGCCTGACAGTGAACCGATTAACGCGCCAATTAAGTGTGCTTCGGTTGCCACACGAGCTCCAATGAGGGCTTCTGAACTGGCTGAACTGCCGTAGATTTGCTCCCAAGTGATCTTGATGATTAACCCAACAAATAACAGCCAGCCACCTTTAGTTTTTGTGCGTATATCATTAATGGCCCCCCAAGCGAATATGCCATGCAATACGCCAGATAATCCAGCGTACCATTGCATGTTAGTGGCGAATATTCCGCCGCCTATTCCGATAGAAAGCACAATGAATAAAGCGGTGTAACGCTTGGCATTAAAATGGGCACGAAAAATAAAACTAATAATTAGGAGTGCTAATGCATTCATTAACAAATGTGCCCAATTGGTATGCGTTAGATTTCCTGTTAATATCCGCCATATTTCACCCTGAAGAATCGCATTACGATCCCAAGCAAGCCAAGGCTGAAGTGTGGGTATTTGCGCAACAAGGCAGATAGTAATGACGAGAAATAAATACGTACGAATAGACAAGGCAACCTCATGAGTCGATATTGTGGACAGTGTAAAAAGGCTAAAAAAGCCTGTATTTGTCACTGGGTTCAGGTCATTGATGCTAAAACTGAATTATGGATATTACAACATCCATCTGAGATTAATCGAGCAATTGGCACAGCGCGAATACTTACTTTGTCATTGCCGAACGCACATCTATGGGTGGGTGAAGATTTCTCTGAACACGATGAAATAAATGCCTTGCTCAGCGATAAAAATAGAGATGTGTGGATAGTCTACCCTGGGGATGGCTCAATCCCTATTTCTCAACTCGTTACGTCTTCGTTATCAATGCACTCTGATACAGTGAAAGAGGGGGTGTCGAATAAGATCCGAACATTAATTCTATTAGATGGGACGTGGAAAAAAGCGTTTAAGATGTGGCAGCTATCAAGTAATTTACAGCTATTGCCAACCGTTAATCTTGATAATGCTGACAATGGTAATTATCGCATCCGTAAATCACCTAAAGATCAGGGGGTTTCAACGGTAGAAGCGGGTTATTTAGCGTTAATTGCACTTGAAGAACACCCTGAAAAATTTCAACCATTATTAGATACCTTCAATAAGATGATTGATTTTCAGATTCAGCAGATGCCTGAAGGTGTTTATCAGAAAAATTATGGCGCTTCTAGCAACTAGCGCTCTGTATGCGAGTTAACCTCAAAATGCAGTTTTTTTGCTGAAACGAGCATCTTGAGGTTATCTGGGGATAGGGTTCAACTTACCTTTAACGTTTATAAACCATGCCCTTCATTGCCAATCGCGATTGCAGCTGTTGGTTGGAAAAGGGTGCTATACAATCGTTGAGCAAATCCATCGGTCATTCCTGAAATGTAGTCAGCAATTATACGGTGTGAATTTTCATTTTGCTTAACGGCGTGTAGCCAACGATCTCGGGTATTTTCTGGCAGTAAGCGTTCTGGATCTGATGCAAAGGCATCAAACAATTCCATCACTAACTGCTGGCCTTTGTATTCAGATAATTGAATATCAGGCTTTTGCACCACATAAACGCTGACGAATTGCTTTAATACATCGAGTGCGCGTTCCATTGGTTCAGTTAAAAAAGCGTTCCATTTCAGTAATGGTTCTTCAAAGCAATCAATGCCATCCTGAATCGTTGGGCCAATGTGAATGGATGTAAGTAGAGCATTTACCATTGCACCAATCGCATCTTTGCGTTGGTAATGAGTGCCGAACAAGTTTTCACTCAATTGCGTAATGCGCTCTTCTAACCAAGTGTCACCACATTCTGCCAACTTACTGGCTACAGCATTTTGCCATTGCTCTCGGTTTACAATTCCCATTACAATGGCATCTTCTAAATCATGCACACCATAAGCGATATCGTCGGCCAGCTCCATGATCGAGCAATCAAGCGACTTGAAGCGGGTTTTCTGGTGTTCGAGTGGTGATGATCGTTCAGCGCGCATCTGCTTAAACAATGCTTTGTCGTGATCAGACAAGGCTTCAAGCACCCATTGGAATGCCTTATTATCATCACTGTAAATCCCTTTAGCAGGGTGCCAGTCTTTAGCTTTAAGGTGACGGAAATTACTGACGTCGTTAGGGCGATCTGTGGCTTGAGTCTCTTGAATATAAGCCGGATATTTAAGTAAACCCAGTAGGCTGCGTCTAGCGAGGTTCATTCCGTGGTGTTCGGTGTAGGGCTCTAGCAAGGTAACAATACGAAATGTTTGAGCATTACCTTCAAAGCCGCCGTGATCGCGCATCATGTAATTTAAAGCGACTTCACCACCATGACCAAAGGGAGGATGGCCAATGTCATGAGCAAGGCAGATACTCTCCATTAAGCTATTTGACGGCAATAAATCACGAAAATCTGGTTGTTTGATTTTTAATTGAGCAACAATACCCGTACCGATCTGCGAAGCTTCTAAGGAGTGCGTGAGACGAGTGCGATAGAAATCATGATTGCCCGCACCGTGTACTTGCGTTTTTGCTTGTAAGCGTCGAAAAGCGGCTGAATGCAGAATACGGGCGCGATCTCGTTGATACACAGAGCGATGATCGTTACGGCGCATTTTTTGTTCGTTACTCTTTCGTTGTTCCCAGTCGGGTGATAAAACAAAAGTAGTCATTAACTGATGTCATCCAGTGTTAAATTAAAGCTCTCTACAAACGTGTTAAGGAAATATTCCATTTCAGGTGTAGAACGTGTTTGTAAGGTTTTTTCTAAGCGCTTTTTCGCTTGGGTAAATTCGTGATTACCAGCATTGAGCTCTTCAAGGCACTTCAGATAGGCGCATAATGAATCCGCTTGTTTCACTATCACATAGTCATCTTTATTGATGCAATGGCTATCAAGCAGTGGCGCATAATCTTCCTGAAATTCTTCTGGTAACATAGATAACAATTTTTGCTCTGCTGCCAATTCGATTTTTTTGTATTCCTCTGCAATCGCAGGGTTGTAATACTTGATTGGGGTTGGCATATCTCCAGTCAATACCTCGCTGGTATCGTGAAACATACCTAAAAGAGCAATACGTTCTGGATTGGTATTACCATCAAATTTTTTATTTTTTATTAGTGCGAGAGCGTGAGCAACAAAAGCAACTTGAAGGCTATGTTCTGAAATGTTTTCAGTTGATACACAACGCATTAGAGGCCAACGCTGAATTAGGTTCATGCGTGCTAGGTGCGCGAAGAAATGACTTTTTTCCATATCGGATGATCCTATTTCAGAAAAGAAAGACCAGTGGCTTGGGTATAATATTAAAGGTAACAGAAAAAGGCTAAAAGCAGGTAAACAAAAGCCCCAGTAATAACTGAGGCTTATAATCTAAAATGATGTTGATGCTGAGGAACGTTAAACGACTGTGTCGATATTAACGGTCAACTCTTTTGGCGATGCCTGTTATTGACGATACCTGCTATTGACGATAATTGTGCAAGAAGCGCTCTAGTCGACCAATTGCCATTTCTAAATCATCGACACGGGGTAAGGTCACAATCCGGAAATGATCCGGTTTTACCCAATTAAAGCCTGTTCCATGCACGATAAGCACTTTTTCTTGTTGTAAGAAGTCCAGTGCCATACGTTGATCATCAACGATATTGAATTTTTTCTGATCTAACTTCGGAAATAGATATAGCGCCCCTTTGGGCTTCACACAAGAAACGCCAGGGATTTGAGTGATCAAGTCGTAGGCCTTGTCACGCTGCTCTAATAAGCGCCCACCCGGTAAGATAAGCTCATTAATACTCTGATAGCCACCAAGCGCAGTTTGAATAGCATGTTGCATGGGTACGTTGGCACACAGACGCATAGACGACAGCATCTCTAACCCTTCAATATACCCCTTAGCTTCATGCTTAGGACCAGATAGCACCATCCAACCTGCGCGGAAACCACACACTCGATATGATTTCGAAAGGCCATTAAATGTGATACAGAAAACGTCTGGCGCAAGTGGTGCGATAGAAGTGTGTTGAGCACCTTCATATAAAATCTTGTCATAGATTTCATCTGCAAAAATGATCAGCTTATGCTTACGTGCAATCTCAACGACTTCGAGTAAGAAATCACGGCTATAAACAGCACCCGTTGGGTTATTCGGGTTGATTAATACGATTCCGCGAGTATTGGGGGTGATTTTCTTTTTAATATCGTCAAGATCTGGATACCAATCTGATTCTTCATCACAAATATAATGTACTGGGTTACCGCCAGACAAAGAAACTGCCGCAGTCCATAATGGATAATCAGGAGAGGGAACTAAGATTTCATCATTGTTGTCTAGTAAAGCTTGCATCGCCATGACGATCAACTCAGATACACCATTACCGATATAAACATCTTCAACATCAAGATCGAGTAAACCGCGTTTTTGGTAATGTTGCACAATGGCTTTACGAGCAGGATAAATGCCTTTTGAATCACAATACCCTTGAGATGTCGGTAGGTTACGGATCACATCGACCAGAATCTCGTCTGGGGCATCGAAACCAAATGGGGCGGGATTACCAATATTAAGCTTTAAAATTTTATGACCTTCTTCTTCCATGCGCTTGGCATGCTTCAGAACGGGACCACGTATGTCATAGCAGACATTATTAAGCTTGGAGGACATCCCGATGTTATGCATTATTGTTTTCCTGCGAATTATTTTCTTATACAGCCAAATTACACTATAAAACAGTATGAAAGGAATACCCAGCAGGTAAAAATCAGGTTAAACAATATTTTGTGCAATAAAACTCTTTTGATGGGAGTGTGATCTACTGCTTTATGCTTTGTCGTTTAGATAGAAACACCGTTTAAAGCAATAAAGTAAAAACTCCAACCTGTGTGTTTTGATCAATAACCATATTTTTTGCTGAAAAATCATTATTTTTAATCAATATACTGTTGGATTTATCAATTACTGCAGAGCTTAATCCCATTTCGTTGGTTGAAATTTCGTCCGTTCTCTATTTCTCATTGTATAGAAGCAAGATATAGCTGAAAAACGGGCTGCCTGAGAAGGTGTACATTTCACTGAGGGATAACGCTTAATAAGCGTTCGATATTTATATTGAGTGGTCACACTAATAGTCAGCGTGTGATTAGTGGGGTAGAATACCTGTTCATTATGAGGTTTTATACCCAAGTAGCTTGGGTATTGATTTAACAATCATAAGGGTAGGATTGTGTGCTCAATGATAGGCACATTTTACAATCAGCCAGGGATGACCGTTATGGTGCAATAGAGCTGAGTGAGGTTACCTTGACCGCATTACAAACTGCAGTTGATCTTTTAATTCAGAAAATTCAACAATCTTCAGATACAACCCAACGATTAATGGTATCGCTGGATTTACCAGCCAATACTGATCTAATTGATTGGATGGATTCCCAACCTCTATTTCCCAAATTTTATTGGCAATCTCGAGATAGCCGTGAAGAGGTTGTAGCATTAGGACAAGTCAAAACATTCACCGACCCTATGGTGGCTGAGAAAGTGCTTGCTGATGATCAGCGTATTTGGGGTGGGCGTTCATTCGATGGACGGACTAACCGCAACCGTCGTTGCCTTTCTTCTTTTTTCTTTTTACCTCAACTTGAAGTTATCCGTATGGATGGTAATTGGCAGCTTGCTGTTAATCTGTCTACTGATAAAGAAAAGATGGTTGAAGCATTAAATAAAATTTCATCAACGGCAACCGAAGTCACTGAGATCAATAGTCATATTATTGGCCGAACACATGCTCCAGATTATTCGGGCTGGTCATCAATGATCGCTCAGGCGTTAGATTCTATTTCGAATAAAGTGTTTGAGAAAGTAGTACTTGCACGCCGTACAACACTGACGTTAGATACACCAGTTGCCCCTGCGCAATTATTAAAGGCAAGCCGTAAAAGTAACAATCATAGCTTTCACTTTATGATGGCGCTTGATGCTAAACATTGTTTTGTCGGTTCAACGCCCGAGCGATTATTTCATCGCCATGATCGTGACTTAAAAACGGAAGCCTTAGCGGGAACCATTGGACGAGGTTTCGATGCCTCAGAAGATCACCGTTTAGCAAATTGGCTAATGGCTGATAATAAAAATGGCTACGAAAACCGTTTAGTGGTTGATGATATTGTGAATCGCTTAACGCCATGTTGTGAGTCAATGAACGTGGCGCAAACACCAGAACTGATTCGTCTACGTAAAGTTCAACATTTAAAGCGTGGCATTGATGCTCAGCTTCATGAGCAAGTCTACAGCGCTGATTTACTTGATAACCTTCAACCTACTGCTGCCATTGCAGGTTTACCACGAGATAAAGCGTTAGCGTTTATCAGTGAGCATGAGCCGTTTGCGCGAGGTTGGTATAGCGGTGCTGTCGGTTTCCTAAGCCGCCAACGTAGTGAGTTCTGTGTTGCCATTCGTAGTGCGTTAATAATGGGTGATGACATTCACTTGTTTGCTGGGGCTGGTATTGTGCCGGGTTCGACAGCAGACAGCGAGTGGAAAGAATTGGATCGAAAAACTGCAACTTTGTGCAGTTTATTAGAATCTGATAGCCCTGAGTTGGAGCGAAAAACAGCATGACCGCTGAGGGTATAAAAACACAACCTATAAAAGCAAAGCTTAAAGCAACAGGAACTATGACTTCTCAGGTGAATTATCGTGCAGCATTAAATACGCTTTGGGCGAGTTTAATGCTGGAAGAGTTAGTGCGCATGGGAGTGAAACAGATTTGTATCGCCCCAGGATCTCGTTCAACGCCGTTGACGTTAGCTGCCGTTGCCAATAATAAGCTTACTATTCACACGCATTTTGATGAGCGTGGCTTAGGTTTTCTTGCGCTTGGTATTGCGAAAGCATCGCAAGAGCCTGTTGCTGTCGTGGTCACATCTGGTACTGCTGTTGCCAATTTATTGCCTGCCGTGGCTGAAGCCGGTCTTACTGGCGAAAAGTTGGTATTGTTAACCTCTGATAGACCTGTTGACTTGATTCAATGCGGTGCTAATCAGGCCATTGTTCAACACGGTATTTTTTCACAGCATGTGACCGCTTTTCATGATATTCCCGCTCCGACGCTAGATATTTCCCCCGCTTGGCTATTGTCGACCATTGATGAAGCCATGCAACTGCAACAGCAGCAAGGTCGCGCAGTGCACTTCAATTGTCATTACCCTGAACCGCTATACGGTGATGATGTCGATTTTTCTGATTACCTTGCCCCAGTTACTGAGTGGAAAGGTGATGAATTACCCTATGTATTGCACCAGCAAGCTTTAGCTCCCCATATCGCGATAGATAAACGGCAATGGCAATCATTAACCCAGCGTAAAGGTGTTGTGATTGTAGGGCGTTTAGCGCCAGAAGAGCTGGATCAAGTTACCTTGTTGGCTGAAAAACTAGGGTGGCCATTATTACTGGATCCACAGGCTGGTGGCAGTAGTGCATGGGCAGGCTTTGATGTTTGGCTGCAAAATGCCAATTGTCAGGCGTTTCTTCAACAAGCTGATACGATTATTCAGTTTGGTGCCCGTATTGTTTCTAAGCGTTTATTACAGTTTATTGCAACGAGTACCATCGATAACTATTGGTTGATTGATCCCCGTGCGGGGCGTTTAGATTCAACACATCGTCGTAGTTCGCGTATTCAAGCGCCTATTGCTGAGTGGGCAACATACGCCTTACACCTTACTGAAAGCAGTTTACAGGCGGGCTGGGCTAAGTCTTTGCAAGTTGCATCTGAACGTTATTTCGAGATGCTGGGTGAATATTCAGATCAACTTACCGAGTTATCTTTAGCGGCAAATTTAGGGGCATGGTTACCCGATAAAACCGAATTGTTTTTGGGTAATAGCTTAATTATCCGTTTGTTGGATATGGTGGGTAAATTACCCTCAACGGCGACATTTACCAATCGTGGGGCGTCAGGCATTGATGGTTTGATAGCGACCATCGCTGGCGTTAATAAAGCCAGACAAGCGCCAATGGTAGGGTTGTTGGGTGATACATCACTGTTATACGATCTTAATTCATTAGCGTTACTGCGTGATGTATCTCAACCCGTTGTGATCATCGTAACGAATAATGATGGTGGTGGTATTTTCGATTTATTGCCAGTACCAGATCTTCAACGTGATGAGCTCTATCGTATGCCGCATGGGCTTGAGTTTAGTCACGCAGCGGCAATGTTTGGTTTAGCTTATCACTGCCCAGAATCATTGCCTCAAGCCGAAGAACAATGCCTGTACGCATTAACCCAGCCCAAAACCACAATCATTGAAATTAAAACCCCAGCAGGTGAGGCGGGTGAAATGATAAAAGCATTATTTGGGATGGTCAAAAATGCGGCTTTACTCTGAAACCTTTGGCTCGCTAAACAATGAATCACAACCCACGTTAGTGTTTCTACACGGCTTATTCGGGTCGGGTCAAGATTGGCGTCATGTGGTGAATACATTATCGTCAGAGCACCCTTGTATTACGATCGATTTACCTGGGCACGCTAAAAGCCAGATGGTGCAAGCCATCGACTTTGCTCACGCTAATCAGCTTATTCTTCAAACCTTGCAACATCGTAATATTGAACAATATGTATTGATTGGCTACTCAATGGGTGCACGATTAGCGATGTATCATGCGGCATCCATACATTCTAATGCCGTCCCGCATTCAGGCGCGAAGTCAGCGTGCAAAAAAACACCACAATTAATGGGTGTTGTTATAGAAGGTGGGCATTTTGGGTTGCCACAAGCAGAATGTGCGACAAGGTTTGCAAATGATCAAAAATGGGCGCAGCGTTTTACATATGAGCCTCTTAGCCAGGTTTTACCTGACTGGTATCAACAAGCGGTATTTTCGTCACTGAATCATGACCAAAGACAAAGCTTAGTACTGAAACGCAGTGGTAATCTTGGTTCTGGTGTTGCACGTATGCTGCTGGCTACATCATTAGCGAAGCAACCACAATTATTACAAACAATGGAAGCATTAGCTTTGCCGACCATTTATGTGTGTGGCGAGCGAGACAAAAAATTTAAACGTCTGGTCGAAGACACCCAGTTACAGTATCAGGTGATCGCATCGGCGGGGCATAATGTGCATGTTGAGCAACCTTATGCATTCAGCATGGCAATCAATAATTTTGTAAAAAAGATTGGAATTAATCATGGCTAAAACTGTAGTTCTGACAGAAGAAGATATTCGTAGCGCGAAATTATATCAATACCAACTGCCTATGGATTCAGGTGTTATTCTTCGCACTCAACGCCTAGCAACACGTGAAGGTTGGATCGTTGAATTACGTGATGGCGATAAAGTCGGTTTCGGTGAGATTGCACCTTTACCTGAGTTTAGTCATGAAACTGTCGAGCAAGCTGGCCAGCAAGTAAAACAGTTACTTGAAAGTTGGATTCAAGCTGAAACCGTTGACTTATCACAAGCGCTGCCATCGGTTGCGTTTGGTTTGAGCATGGCAATGTTAGAACTGGCTTCAGAGTTACCAAAGAAAGGTAATTATTTAGTCGCGCCATTATGTTCTGGCGATCCTGATGATTTGATCGTTCGTTTGAATGAAATGCCAGGTGAGAAAGTCGCAAAGATTAAAGTAGGTATGTATGAAGCGGTGCGTGATGGCATCGTGGCAAATATGTTTATTGAAGCGATTCCTGAAGTTCGTTTGCGCTTAGATGCGAACCGTAAGTGGACGCCGATTAAAGCACAGCAGTTTGCGAAGTATGTGAAGCCTGAGCACCGTGCAGGTATCGCGTTCTTAGAAGAACCTTGTAAGACACCAGAAGACAGCTTGGCGTTTTCTAAAGAAACGGGTATTAACATCGCGTGGGATGAAACCGTGCGTGACGAAGGCTTTGAAGTAAAAGCTGAACCTGGCGTGGTTGCTATTATCATCAAACCAACGTTAGTGGGCTCTGTGCAGCGTTGTATGGACTTAGTTAAGCAAGCACATGCGATAGGGCTTACGGCTGTTATCAGTTCTAGTATGGAGTCTAGCCTTGGCTTAAACCAGCTAGCTCGCTTTGCAGAATGGCAAACACCGGGTGTTATTCCTGGTTTAGATACAATGCAACTATTTAAGGCGCAACTTGAAACGTCGTGGCCTGATTGTGATTTACCGAAAACAGCATTGTCTGATTTAGAGGTGGTATGGCAGAAGTAACTCAATACTTCGCCACATGGCCTTGGCAACATTGGGCAGAGGAGCGACCGTCAGCGGTCGCTCTTTCTTTTGGTGCACAATGTGTCGACGGTGAATGTATTGGCGAGCAACGATTCAGCTGGGCGGAAATGAGTCATCGCGTTGATGAGTATGCACAGGGCTTAATTGAACAAGGCGTCAAACGTGATCAAATGATTGCGATCGTTGCACCTAATTCGATTCAGGTTATATGGCTTATTTTAGCTACGCTACGCATTGGTGCCCGTTATGTTGGGTTAAATCCGAAAAATACAGAAATAGAGCTAAATGAACAACTAGCTCGATTAAATAATGATTACATTTGGTATCCAGCACGTACTGTTCATCAATTCACAACAGGTAAACGCCTGCATTTATTGCAGCCAGAACAACCTCGTATTGTACCTGTTACTTGGCAGCAAACACGACCAGCAACCCTAACCCTGACATCTGGCTCAACGGGTATACCCAAAGCCGCCGTTCATACTGCCGAAAATCATCTTGCCAGTGCTGAAGGGTTACTTGAAATGATGGATTTTGGCAGCGATGACAGTTGGTTGTTATCTTTACCTTTGTTTCATATTTCAGGGCTCGCTATTTTTTGGCGCTGGTTATACCGAGGTGCCAAGCTGGTGGTTACGGAGCCTGCCTGTTTTGAGCATTCACTGACTATGGTGACGCATGCTTCTCTCGTGCCGACGCAGCTTCAGCGTTTTTTAGCCTCTAAGCAGGGGGAGGGCAATGACACTTTACGATTGAAACAAGTGTTATTGGGTGGTGCAGCTATTCCTGTTAGCTTAACAGATGCCGCTGAACGTATTGGCATTAGCTGCTGGTGTGGTTACGGTATGACAGAGATGGGGTCGACCGTAACTGCAAAAAAAGCAGATGCGAGCGGGGGCGTAGGCACTGTTTTAGGCAACCGTAACTTTATGATTAAAGACAGTGAAGTGTATGTTCAAGGCGCGACCTTATGCCTGGGGTATTATCGTAATAAAATGATATTTCCAGCTTGTGACGGAGAATGGTTTGCCACCCGTGATTTAGGTGAATGGCGAGGCAATGAACTGCACATATTGGGACGTGCTGATAACATGTTTATTTCTGGTGGCGAGAATATTCAACCAGAAGATGTCGAGAAAGTATTAATGACCCATACGAGTGTCAGGCAAGCCTTTGTATTTCCTATGGATGATGCAGAATTCGGGCAACGACCAATCGCCATCGTAGATACCGACTCGGTATTATCTAATGATGTTATTGCATCACTAGAAAGCCACATGACAGATAACATCGTGAGCTTTAAGCGACCGATTCGTTACCTAGCATTGCCAAAGGAACTAGCAACATCGGGTATTAAAGTGTCGCGTAAGCAGTTAAGTGAGTGGTTAGCGCAGCAGCTATAAATGATGTGATATAAAAAACAGGGCGATGATCAGTGTTATTGATCATCGCCCTTTTTTGTATTATTTCGCCACCTATGGATTATTGCCACGTAAGGCAACGATTCGTTCACGCAGTTCAGAGCTATGAATATTGTCTGATGGTGAAATTGGTTCTCCTGCGACTACAGTAACCTTTGACCAAAAACGTTTTGGTATCTTCAACAGGGCACAGCCTCGCTCACGGCTGAAAAGGCTGCCCCATAACCCCTGTAAAGCAACGGGAATGACGGGAACAGAAGAGCGCTTAATAATGATATCAATACCACGTAAGAATGGGCCTATTTCACCGTCGTAGGTGAGTTGCCCTTCAGGGAAGATACAAACAATGTCGCCATTTTCTAAATATTGGGTGACTTGCGAAAAGGCTCTATGCACTGAACGACGATCATTAGGATCAACAGGAATTACCTTGCAGGCTTTACAGAATGTCGAGATAAATGGCAGGCTAGAAATGTCTTTATCCATTAGGAAACGGATAGGACGAGGGTAAGCTCCCGCCAATAATAATGCGTCCATGTAACTGACATGGTTACAGACAATCAGTGCACCGCCTTGCAGGGGAATATTCTCTAAATCCTTGTGTTTTACTCGATACATGGTGTGTGTAACGACCCACACCAAAAATCGCCAGAAGAAATCGGGTACTTGCACGTATAGGTAAACAACAACAACAAAGTTAGCAATTGATAGAAACAGAAAGAACTGAGGAATACTAAATTCTAATACCGACAAAAAGACAATCGATAGAATGGCACTCGCTACCATGAATAGCGCATTCCAAATGTTATTTGCCGCAATGATTTGTGCGCGCTCATCTTCTTTTGCACGGCTTTGCATCATGGCATAAAGAGGCACAATGAATATCCCGCCAGAGACGCCTAATAGTATTAATGCGATGAAAATATGGAAAAGCTCAGGCTGAGCAATAAACTCAATAAAACTGTTTGATACTGGTACTACACCTGGCGAAGCAAAGAAAAGAATTGCACTGAATAAAGTAATACCAAAACTACCCAGAGGAACAATACCTGGCTCAATTCGGTGGCCAGACAGGCGGTCACATAATAGTGAGCCTGTAGCAATGCCAATTGAAAATAATGCGAGCAAGAAAGAGACAGAAGCTGCGCCACCACCAAGGTGAATTTTAGCAAAATTAGGGAATTGCGTTAGATAACATGCCCCTAAAAACCAAAACCAACTAATGCCTAACACACATTGAAAAACGGTTTTGTCTTTTTGGGCTATTGCTAATGTATGGCATGTTTGTTTAATCGGTTGCCATTTAAATTCAATATTAGGGTTACTTGGTTTCGCTTCAGGTATTTTACGGGACGTGGCATACCCTAAAACAGCAAAAGAGACGACACTAATGGCTGCAATTAAAGGAGCATCTTGCTGGTTGGCTATCACGCCAGCTAACAAGGTACCCAGTAGAATCGCTAGAAAAGTACCCGTCTCGACCAATGCATTACCTGAAACGAGTTCTTCTTTTCTTAAATGTTGGGGTAAAAGTGCATATTTGGCTGGGCCAAAAAATGCCGACTGGGTTCCCATCAAAAATAATAGAATCAGCAGCATCATGTAACTTTCGGTGAGAAAGGCGATAGCAGCTAAAGCCATAATAATAATTTCAGCAAACTTTACGATACGCATAATCTGCGCTTTATCGTATTTATCTGCTAATACACCTGCCGAAGCTGAAAAAAGGAAAAAAGGAAGTATGAATAAGCCAGCTGCGAGGTTAATGATCAGATCTGAATCGAGGGGCAATGTACCAGGAGCAGAAAATGCAATAAGAATGAGTAAGATATTCTTATAGACATTATCGTTAAAAGCCCCAAGAGCCTGCGTAAGAAAATAGGGTAAAAACCGCTGCTTAGTTAAAAGGCGCGATTGGGGCTGAACACTCATCAAATACTCCGCTTATGCGTTCCAAGCGTTTAAATATGTATCTAATAAGTTGTCTATTAGTGCTTTTGCGTCAACCGGAACGGAAGTGAATAATTTGTCATCAACACTTAATAACGTAATACCATGAACTCCCGCCCATAAAACACGGCTTGCTTCTAAGATATCAGCATCAGATTTTTGAGGGGTAATTTGACGAATTAAGGTTTCAAGCATACTTGTCATATTATTAATTCGTTCAGCTTGCCATTCAGGAAGCTCATCACCATTCATTGTGTGCTGGAAAATTAACTGCCAGCGATAAGGGTGAGCGGCTGCAAATTCTTGATAGCAATAAGCGAGCTTACGAAGTGCATCTTCTGGTGATGTTGCTGAATTCATCTGAGCTTCAGCTTCAGCGAATAATTCGTCAAGTGTTTGCGCTACAGCATGAAGTAGTAGTAGGTTGTAGTTACCAAATACATTCACTAATGTGCTTGGTACATAGCCAATCATGCCAGCGACTTTTCGTAAACTTAGTTCGTGATGCGGGTGTTCATTTAAAAAAAGCTTCACTTGCTCTAGTGTCATGCTTACCAACTCTTCGCGAGTGTGGTCATTTCGTCTTGCCATCGAATAGTACTCTTAATGATTTATTTGTTGTTATTATTATAATGAAGAAAAAGGCAACATAGCCGTCGTTTTGTGACTTAGCTTAATTATAGAACGACGTTCGATATTCTAGTTGCTCACTTACGATATGGTCAAGTAATTAGCCAACTCTGAGTGCGAATAAAAGCCTATATGTGATAACACTCTCACTTAGAGTGTTATCATAAATATAGCCCAACAAAAAAACATGATTTTATTGAATGCTTATGCGTTACGTTCTGAATTTTTGACTGAAATCTGATCGTTCAACGTCCAGAAATCGACAAGAATACCGATTAAAAAGAAACCAAAAGTGCACAAATAGAGAATGCCAGTAAGCCATTTACCCATATACATTCGATGAAGACCAAATACACCTAAAAACGTTAATAACAGCCATCCGACGGTATAATCAATGTTGCCTGCTTGGAAGCGAAAATCCGCTTCGCGATCCATCGCGGGGATGAGAAATAAATCGATCAACCAGCCTATCCCGCACAAACCTAATGTTAAGAACCAAATTGTGCCAGTAACAGGTTTACCATAGTAAAATCGGTGAGCACCAGTGAAGCCGAAAATCCATAATAAATAGCCAATTAACTTACTATGTGTATCTTGCATAAATATTCCCGTAGTTGTTCTTATTTAGAGTGGTTACACCACAAGGTTATATACTTGTTATATTCATTTTTTGACAAGGTTTATAGAGAAAAGTGCAATAAAAAATTGTTTTGAAACAACATACTAGTCTTTTATCTTTATTTATGATTTGTCACTGTCAGATTGTACAGATAAAAGTGAATATCAATCTTTTTTTGTTAATGTGTTTCGATCTTAATATTAGTTTATCCGTTTAATATTTTTAATCAGCATGGATTAAAAAGTCTATTATTCAACCATTTGAACGTATTTTTACATTACCATCATCATTAGTAACAATTTGCAGATGAGGATTGATTGACTTTCTAAAGTATACAGATAGGATGCAATCAGAACATGGCAAAGGTAATAATAATATGAAACGCTTCTTTACTCTGTTTGCTTTGATCGTGGCGGTGTCGTTTTCGGCTCCTCATGCAGAAGCAAAGAAATTTGGTGGTGGCAAATCGTTTGGTAAAAGCTTTAAAACAGCGCCAGCGAAACAGCAACAGCCACAACAAACGAATACAATTAATAAACAAAATCCAACTGCTGCACAATCAGGTAAGAAAGGTCTGATGGGTGGTTTGATGGGCGGGTTATTGGCTGGTGGCTTACTTGCTGCATTCTTTGGTGGTGCGTTTGACGGCATTCAATTCATGGATATTCTTATCTTTGGTCTGATTGCATTTGTCATCTTTAAGCTATTCAAAACAATGCGTGGCACTAAAGGGACACCAACGGGTCATCGTGAAGCGTATGCAGGGAACTCCCCGCAACAGCAGCACAATACTCAGCAGCGTCAACAAGCGCCTGAAATGAATGCAGCGCCTCAACAATCTGGTTATGTATCAACAGATAGCGATGTGCCGTTTAATTTGCCACCTAATTTCAATATGAATGCGTTCTTGAGCGGTGCTCGTGATCACTACCGTATTTTACAAGGTGCATGGAACCACAACGAGCTTGATAAAATTCGTGAATACGTTTCACCTGCTTTATTAGCTGATTTAACGGCAGAGCGTGCAAAACTAGAAGGTGAGCAGCATACAGAAGTGATGTATGTTGATACTGAAATGGTACGTGCTGACTTTGATGCGAATTTAGCACAGCTAAGTATTCAATTCTCAGGTCGTTACAAAGATCGTAATGAAGAGCATGAAGCTGACATTACCGATGTTTGGCATTTAGAGCGTGATTTACGTACGCCTAATGCACCTTGGTTGATTGTTGGTATACAAGCTTAGGCATTGAATTAGCGATGTAACTGTATAAATAGAAGCCGCTTTAATCGAGCGGCTTTTTTGTGCCTGTTAATCTATGCTGGTTAAAATCTATAATTATGGAATTGGTATAAAATTGTATTGAAGCACTCTTTTTTCGTACCACGAGAGTATGGTGAACAGATGGTTATCGGTTTCAAAAAGTAGAGTCTGTAACGTTGAGTAGATGATTGAATTCATTGTTATGCGCATTGCGCACTTGTCATAAATAGGAGTGGTGGCATAGTGAGCGACAGCATAATGAATACGATGGGTATAAATATCCAAATATTTGAACTAGGTCGCGATATCTGCTTTAAAGGTTTCCAGAGATTGATCTCTACACCTACTTTTATTCATATCAGGCGCTATTATTAAGCAAGTTGGTATTTAAACAAAACAGACCAAGTCTCGATTGGTAGTAAAATTATATAGAGGTGACTATGCCATATACTGCAGAACTTGTTGATGAAATGAACCTTCTTGTTAGGTTTCCAATGCACAGCGATTTGGAAGGGATCAAGGTCCGCGGTGATGCTGCGCCTGAAATGGTAGCAGCAGCAAAACGCTTGTTTACTAAAGGTTTAGTAACGCAAGAAGATGGTGGTTATTTAACATTTTCTGGCCATCAAGCCGTAGAGCATGCTAAATCAACTATTCGTATTTTAACGGGTACCGTAGCCGTTTAACACATTACAACAATTAGAGCACAACTTGTAATTAGGTTATGTTTTCTAGTTCCATAATAATAGCTAAAGCTTGCTCGTTTGATGTACCACATATATCAGGGCAAGCTTTAAAATTATGGCATACCGCTGGCCGTTCTGGCTGACCAAAAATTGTGCAAAGATTCTTCTCGTTTAGCTGAATGCAGCGAACACCAGCAGGCTTACCATTTGGCATGCCGGGAATAGCAGAAGAGATACTCGGTGCAATACAACAAGCACCACAACTTAAGCGACATTCCATCTCATATCCTATACTTCACGAAGATATATCGTTGGGTTTTACAACCAAACACGACATTTACAAAAGGTTGCGCAAGTTACCACTCATCGTTCTCGGGGTCAAAATTTCATGCTTTTTAATGGTGTAAATAATAATGCCTCTTATTACAGCTATTCTTAAGACTTAATCCGCAGTATTCGCTTGCACTTTAATCATTAGACAGCTATAAAACCGCCTCCTTAGCTATATAGGCTAGGGTTAGGTAATGAATAGGTTGGGTAGTATGGTACGTTTTTGGGAAGATAAAGAATTAGCAATAATGACAGATCAAGAGTGGGAATCTCTCTGTGATGGTTGTGGTAAGTGCTGTTTGCATAAATTAATTGATGATGCGACAGATGATATTTATTTTACCAATGTTGCGTGTAGCTTACTGGATAACAACACTTGTTCTTGTAAAGACTATCAGAACCGTTTTGAGTCTGGTGAAGAGTGTTTAAAGCTAACACGTGAGCGTATCGACGAGTTTGTTTGGCTACCAGAAACGTGTGCATACCGTTTGCTTGCTGAAGGCAAACCGTTACCTGAGTGGCATCCTTTAATTACAGGCTCTAAAAAGGCCATGCACAAAGCGGGTGAATCGGTGAAAGATCAAGTTGTCTATGAAATTGACGTCATCGATTGGGAAGATCACATTACCAACCATCCGAACCGCTAATCGCGTTATTGAATTCTAATAAAACCCCGGCGATGATGACTTATTATAAGTTACGCATTGCCGGGGTTTTGTGTATCTAATACCAAGAGAAAGTCTTACAAATTAAGATCGAGTACTTAGGTCACTATAAGGCTTAAGCATGTGCTAATGCCTGAGCCCGTTGCAGAATTTCAACAATGGGGGCTGCTTTATTCAAACTGCGAATGTCGACAAATAATTCTTTAGCCTCAGGATATTCATGACGCAGGTAGGCAAACCACTGCTTAACACGATTAGGGTAGTAGAGCCCTTTATCACCCTTGATTTCAAATTCAGAAAACTTAAGCAATAGCTGAATAACATGGTGCCATGGCATGTGTGCTTCATTGCGTTTTATGACATTACACAGGTTGGGTAAATTGAGCGCACCACGGCAAATCATCAAGGCATCTGTTTGGGTAACGTTTAAGCATGCTTGTCCGTCTTGGTAGTTCCAGACTTCACCATTAGCAATAATGGGGATAGAACTTTTTTCTTTTACTTGACGGATGTAGTCCCACTTTATTGTTTCGGCTTTATAACCATCGACTTTTGTACGAGCATGAATGGCAATTTCATCACCGCCAGCCTGTGCTACGGCATCGACAATTTCAAAGCAGTGCGTTGGGTCATCCCACCCTAAACGAACTTTTGCTGTTACAGGTTTCGTTGGGCAAACAGCACTACGTACTTCTTTTACTATTTGGTAAATCTTTTCGGGTTCTTTAAGCAAAACTGCACCACCGCGATTTTTATTTACCGACTTCGCTGGGCAACCAAAATTAATATCGATACCCGCCGAGCCAAGATTACTTGCACGGTATGCATTTTCAGCCATCCATACAGGCTCTTGACCTAATAGCTGAACACGCACAGGTGTACCTGATGTTGTTTTTCCACCATGGTGAAGCTCTGGACACAGACGATAAAAAACGCTACTTGGTAATAAGCTATCAATAATCCGAACGAACTCTGTGACGCAAAGATCGTAATCATTGATGTTTGTTAGCATCTCTCGCATTAAAGGGTCTAAGACACCTTCCATTGGACCTAAAATTACTCGCATATCACCCGTGGCTTTATCTGTGTGGCTACAAAAAGTGTAAGGTGCGAGATTTTAGTGCCCAAAGGCGTGCTTGTCATCTAATCTTATGCGTTAAGCCGATTTATTCTTATCGTTCTTGTGTGATGATTTTTTTCTTTTTAATGCTTTTCCCGATATTGCCTGTGTTTTTTTGCTATCGGTATACTCAGGTTCCAAACTTAGGGTAAGCATGTTGCGGGCAACATCTTCAGCAGGAATCGGCTCTAAATTACCAAGAGGGCCCATCATAAGAGGGTGGATTATTTCAAATAAACGTTGAACAATAATTTCATCTTTACGGGGTTTAGAACGTTCGCCCGTTAATGGCCCTGGTCTAACAAATGTGCAGCGAGCAAAGCCCATCTTGCTGAGTGCTTGCTCCATTTTTCCCTTACAGCGTAAATAGTGAGAAGGTGACCACGGGTGAGCCCCGAAACTGGATACAACCGTAATATTTTTTACGCCCAATAAATGCATCGTATTAGCCACATCTTTGACTAATTGATAATCAATAGCTTCTAAATCTTTGCTGCTGCCAGCTTGCTTCGTCGTCGTGCCTAGGCAGATGTAACCGTATGTTGGTGTATGATCTGTCTCGTTCCATGTTGTTACCCGTAGTTCTGGGTGAACAATTTGCGTGAGATTTTTACTGTGAAAAGGCAGTTCACGGCGTGACAAAGAATAAACGATATTAAAATGCTCGCAGGCCAGTAATTGATGAAGAAGTTCATCACCAACTAGTCCACTAGCACCCGCAATAATCGCACTCGCTTTTTCTTGACGCATTATGTTGTCCCTAACTACCAAAAAGAAAGACGTATGAAGTCATGTGGATATATATCTACCCAAGTTACCTCAATATGCTCGTTTCAGCGAGAATAAAACCAGTTTTGCCTTTATCTTCATCAAATATCAACACTATTTATGTAAAATTGCAGTGTTGGTTGAAGATAAAGTTTAGTTGCACGCTTTGGTTTAACTATTTGTTAACGTTAATGATGGGGTTATTAACGTAGAGTTTGCTGTCCTGTTTCTCGCATCCTCAGGCTGTTGAGGTATAATCGGGTTATATTGAGAACCGTATGATAGAACCGGAAAATAAAATGACAGATTTAATGACACTACCAGCTGATTGGGACGGCATGCCAGCCGCATTCATTGAAGGCGCACTTTTGGCTGCGAATGCAAACCCGAAGCCACTCGTTCCAGAAGCATGGTTACCAGTACTTATTAATGGTGGTGTGGTTGAAGAAGATCAAAAAGATGTGACCGATGAGCAGAAAAAGGCAATCCTTAGCCACTTTCAAATGCAGTATCAGTACATCAAAGCGGGTGAGTACGAACTACCAGAAAGTCTTGTGTGGAATGCAGAAAACGGGGTAAACGAATCGTTAGGACATTTTGCAGAAGGTTTCCTAAGTGTATGGCCTCAAATCGAACCTAATTGGGCCGAACAAGCTATTTCGGATGGCACTATGCGCATGTTATCTGCGCTTATTACAACTATGATGCTGCTACTTGATGAAGAAGATACATTAGCGCAAATGAAAGAGGCTGGAATGACAAGCCTACCAACGCCGAGCGATCTTTACCCTCAAGTATCACTCATGATTGGTGAAGTGGTAATGGCTGCTGATGAAATACAGCAGGGCGCGGGTGCACAAGCTGTAAACCCGTACAAAGAAACAGGTCGTAACGATGCTTGTTTATGCAATAGCGGTAAAAAATTCAAGCAATGTTGTGGTAAGTAATGCCGCAAGAAAATATGCGCAACACTGCGGAATCGGTAAGCATTAAACCGATTATTTTGGTTGTGGCTGGGGTGATTGAAAAACAAGGTCGTTATTTATTAGCGCAGCGTTTTGAACATGCCAGTCAAGGTGGTTTATGGGAATTCCCCGGTGGTAAAGTGGAAGAGGGCGAAACACCTCAAGCTGCTTTAGAGCGAGAGCTAACGGAAGAGCTGGCTATTCAAACAACAACAGGTCGGTTTTTAGCTGACAGTGTGTTTGATTATGGCGATAAGATAATCCATTTGAAAGGATACCTCAGCCATTGGGAATCAGGCTCATTAGTTTTACACAGCCATCAAGCGAGTGTATGGGCTGAGTTAACGGAAATAAGCCATTATGCACTTTGCCCTGCAGACTATCCTATTTTAGAGGTCTTAGTCGCCAAATAGAGCACATTAAAAAAGGAGAACGTGATGTTCTCCTTTTTTGTTTAAGCCGTTCAATGGTGCTTTATATCAATCTAGACATTTACATATCCAGAATGGTATTCGTCCTTTTACTAAAAAACTGAGCAATAACGATCAATGCTAATGCGACTAAATTACCTGCAAAGATAATAACGAGCCATTGTGGCATTGATTGCCCAAGGAAAGTCCAAACAACTTTTGCACAATCGCCGTAAGCTTCGAACATCCATGGAGCCCACTTGTTCAATGGTGCCCAATTAGGGAACTGTACAAAGAGATCACAGGTTGCAAAAGGTGATGGGTTGAATTGATAACCCACATGTTCAATCGAGAGCTGTAAGCCTCTTACTGCGCTGTAACCCCACGCGATAAGCCCAGCCCAACGAATGATGGCATATTGTGGAGCAATAGCGCCTAACAGTGCTGCAAACGCAATGCCCATCATGGCAACGCGCTCATAAATACACATTACGCAAGGCCCTAGTTTCATACCATGTTGGAAGAACAGAGCACTGCCCTCGAAAAAGACAATACACAGTAGTAACAGTAACCAAGATATACGACTTTTTGAGAATGTGTTCAGAAATTGCATATGATGATCTCTAAGCTAATTGAAGTCAAAAGTATAAAAGAAAGCCCTGACTAATCAGGGCTTTTACATTTCTATCAGACACTCATAATCGAGAATAATTCAATTAATGTCCAGCCGCAGGTGCAATCGTCGATATAACTTCACCCGTATTATGAACCAGCCAGCCCATGTCGTAGAACCATTCAGTCATTGGCAGAAGCATAAATTCGATACCTGCTAAGCCAACCAGTGCAAGTACAATAGTATAAGGCAATGCCATATATACCATACGACCATACGAAAGGCGGATTAAAGGAGCAAGTGCCGAGGTCAGTACGAATAAGAATGCAGCTTGACCATTTGGTGTTGCCACTGACGGTAGGTTTGTACCCGTGTTAATGGCAACCGCTAACATGTCGAATTGATCACGAGTAATCGCGCCATTGACTAAAGCAGATTTGACTTCATTAATGTAAACTGTACCAACAAAGACGTTATCCGACACCATAGAAAGTAAACCATTGGCGATATAGAACATCGTCATCTGTGCATTACCGTTAAGGGTCAGCACCCAAGAAATAATCGGTGTAAATAACTGTTGATCAATGATTACAGCAACTACCGAGAAGAAAACGGCTAATAATGCGGTAAACGGTAACGCTTCTTCAAACGCCTTGCCTAAAGCATGTTCTTCAGTAACACCAGTAAACGATGTAGCAAAGATAATAACAGTCAAACCAATCAAGCCCACAGCTGCTAAGTGCATGGCTAGACCAATAATTAACCATACTGCGATCAGTGCTTGCGCTGTTAATTTAGCGTAATCGATATTTGTACGGCTTTTTCGTTCTTCGTTATCATAATCGACCAAAATTCTGCGTACGTTTTCAGGCAAATGTGTTCCGTAACCGCAAATTTGGAATTTTTCGACCAAAGCGCACGTCAATAATCCACACATAAAAACAGGAACCGTCACTGGCGACATGCGAAGAATAAACTCACCAAATAACCAACCTGCTTGGTCGGCAATAATCAGGTTTTGAGGTTCACCAACCATTGTCATTACGCCACCTAATGCTGTACCGATACCGGCGTGCATAAGTAGGCTACGTAAGAATGAGCGGTAATTTTCCAGATCATCTCGGCTCACTTCACGCACGTGAGTATCTGTGGTGTGATCATGAGAAGTGTTAGGATCTTGCCCTGATGCTACTTTGTGATAAATGCTATAGAAGCCGACTGTAACGCTGATAACAACAGCGATAACCGTTAGTGCATCAAGGAAAGCGGAAAGAAATGCAGCCATTAAACAAAAAGATAGTGACAGCAGAATCTTAGAGCGAATACCAATCAGTATTTTAGTAAAGATATAAAGCAGTAACTGCTTCATAAAGTAAATGCCAGCTACCATGAAGATCAGTAGTAGTAATACTTCAATATTCGCAACCAGCTCATGTTTTACCTGAGCAGGGCTAGTCATACCGATAGCAACAGCTTCAATAGCTAATAACCCGCCAGGTTGGAGTGGGTAACATTTCAGTGCCATTGCTAATGTGAATATAAACTCAACAACTAACAGCCAGCCTGCAACAAAAGGGTCAACTAAAAAGAAAACAAAGGGATTGATGATAAGAAAGGAAATTATTGTAATTTTATACCAATCAGGCGCTTTACCTAAAAAGTTCTTAATAAACGCGTTCCCTAGCGAAATAGCCATCTTTTGGGGTCTCTTATAATGTACGTGTTAATAAATGAGCTGGGCGCGGCCTTTGTATCAATTAAGACCTCTAAGCTAAACATCATATCTGGTTGGATAAATTAGATGGTGTTTAACTTAAAGTAGGCAGCAGCGTCCATTCAGCTCCCAGTATTAATGCGATGCTAACTGTACCGTTAGATCTGAATCAGTCAAGTTATGTCGGCTGATGTTACATAAATTATTCAGGTTTCATCTTAAAATGAGAATATTAATGTGCTAGAAAGCACGGTATGCAATTTACAGTTAAAAGTGTAAGCAAATGTTGCGCAGAATCAACTTTACTTAACATCTAGGCCTGAATGTGCATCTATACCCAAGTTATAATCCTTTCTGTAATTTCGCCTATTCTTGAACTAGTGGTATGATGAGTGAATAAAATATAAACAAGAAGCAAATTGGATAGTATTTAAATGGTTATAAAGGCTGACAGTCCAGCAACGTTTGCTGAGAAATATATCATTGAGAGCATCTGGAATGGTCACTTTCCTCAGGGTTCTATTCTTCCAGCTGAACGTGAATTATCAGAACTGATTGGCGTAACTCGCACAACATTACGTGAAGTATTACAACGGTTAGCTCGTGATGGATGGTTGACGATCCAACACGGTAAGCCAACACGCGTAAATAATTATATGGAGACTTCAGGTCTTAGCATTTTAGACACTTTGATTACGTTAGACGGTCAAGATGTTCAGAGTGTACTTGAAGATCTATTAGCTGCTCGCACTGATATCAGCAGTGTGTTCATGCGCTATGCCGTGAAGGGTAACGGTAAAGAATCTAGTGAATTGATTGAGCATGTTATTCAATCATGTGAAGAACTGTTGAATGCAAATAGCTTTGCTGATTTTGTAGAAAACAGCGATGACAAGCTGCCACTTATGCAGCAAGTTAAGAAAATTGTTGATAAATATGGCAAAACGGACCCTGAATTGTGTGAAGCAATTTGCCGTGCTCGTGCATTTAACTATTACGATTATCGTTTGTTCCAAGGTTTAGCGGGCAAATCAGGTAACAAGTTGTATGTATTGACGATTAATGGTTTGCGTAAAATTTACACCCGTGTGGGTGGTTATTATTTCATGAGCCCAGAAGCGTGCCAGTTAGCACTAGATTTCTACCGTGAAATGCAGTCTTTCTGTGATAATAATCAACCTGATCATGTTGCCGATCGTTTAAAGAAGTATGGGCGTGAAAGTGGTGCTATTTGGTACAGTAACCGTATCGAAATTGCACGTTACTTATACGAAGAAGAGCAATAACTGTTCTTTAATTTAGATATATAAAAAGCCGAAGGTAATATTACCTTCGGCTTTTTTATTGTCTTTTTTACGTCACCTTTCACACATTTTCTAACATAAAATAGTCTTTATATTTCAGTATTATATTGATTTTGAATAGGGCAAGTTGCCAGGATTTGTGTTCTGCCATCAGGCATTTCTTCTTCAAGTGTTACATCAAATCCCCAAATTCGGTGTAAGTGTTTAATCACCTCATTATAGCTATCTGCGAGTGGTACACGATTGTGTGGTACATAACGAAGAGTTAATGAGCGATCACCTCTAAGTGCCACATTCCAAACTTGAATGTTGGGCTCATTATTACTGAGATTGTACTGAGAGGATAACTTTTCACGAATGGCACGATAGCCTTCTTCATTATGAATTGCATCGACCTCCACATAGTTGTGTCTGTCATCATCATTGACGGCAAAGAGTTTAAAATCCCGCATTAACTTCGGCGAAAGATACTGGCTAATAAAGCTCTCATCTTTAAAATTTCTCATCGCAAAGTGTACGGTTTCCAACCAATCTTTACCTGCAATATCAGGAAACCACTGTTTATCTTCTTCTGTTGGTTTTTCACACATACGTCGAATATCTTGGAACATAGCAAAACCAAGGGCATAAGGGTTAATACCGCTGTAGTAAGGACTATTATATTCAGGCTGTGCCACGACATTGGTGTGACTGTGAAGAAACTCCATAATGAAACGATCAGTGACTAATCCATCGTCATAGAGGTGGTTCATGATGGTGTAATGCCAAAACGTCGCCCAACCTTCGTTCATGACTTGGGTTTGTTTTTGCGGATAGAAATATTGACTAACTTTACGCACAATTCTAACTATTTCTCTTTGCCAAGGCTCTAGCAAGGGAGCGTGTTTCTCGAAGAAATAAAGAATGTTTTCTTGGGGCTCAGAAGGGAAGCGAACCTCTTCTGAATGGTTTTCTTTTTCTTCGTTCACCGGAATTGTGCGCCATAGTGAATTTACTTGAGTTTGTAAATAATCTTCACGTGCTTTTTGGCGTGCAGTTTCTTCTACTAATGATATTTTTTGTGGTCGTTTATAGCGATCTACACCGTAGTTCATTAATGCGTGGCAAGAATCGAGTAGTCTTTCGACATCCTCGACGCCATACCTTTCTTCGCATTCTGTAATGTATTTACGGGCAAATAAAAGATAATCAATGATCGAACTTGCGTCTGTCCATGTCTTGAATAAATAGTTACCTTTGAAGAAAGAGTTATGACCATAACATGCGTGCGCCATGACTAACGCCTGCATAGTGATGGTGTTTTCTTCCATTAGATAAGAGATACAAGGGTCTGAGTTAATAACAATTTCATAAGCCAGACCCATTTGACCATGCTTATAGCCACGTTCTGTTTCGATAAAACGTTTACCAAATGACCAATGATGGTAATTAATTGGCATGCCTATACTGGAATAAGCATCCATCATTTGTTCAGCTGTGATGATCTCTATCTGATTGGGATAGGCATCTAACTGATAATGGTCAGCAATACGTTTGATTTCTACGTGATACTGTTCAAGTAGGTCAAAAGTCCAATCTGGACCATCACTGAGTGTTTTTGTCTTTGTGGTTGTAACCATATAACACACTCCCCAAAAGCGCTTATTGACATTAAAAACGAATCATCAACACGTGTTAACCACTAGCTGACTTGTTTTTTAAATAGCTCCCTGAATACAGGGAAAATGTCATCCACAGTCCTTATGTTTTGCATTGCAAAGTTGGCGTGAGTTCCTTGCAGTGCTTCGTATTCTCTCCAGAGCGTTTGATGTGCTCGTCGAGTTATTTCGATATAAGAGTAATAACGGGTTACTGGTAGAATCTCTTTATTGAGTAATTCACGACAGCCTGGCGAGTCATCAGCCCAGTTATCCCCATCCGATGATTGAGCCGCATAGATATTCCATTCAGCAGGGGAGTAACGCTTTTTGATGATGTCATTCATCATACGTAAGGCGCTGGATACAATCGTGCCCCCAGTTTCCTGCGAGTAGAAAAACTCGTGCTCATCGACTTCTTTAGCTTGTGTATGGTGGCGAATAAAGATCACATCTACATTCTTGTAGGTTCGATTTAAAAATAAGTACAACAAAATGTAGAAGCGCTTCGCAATGTCTTTTGTGGCTTGATCCATCGAACCAGAAACATCCATTAAGCAGAACATAACAGCTTGGCTGCTGGGCTGAGGACGACGCTCATAGTTTTTGTAGCGTAAGTCAAAGGTATCAATAAACGGCACACTGCTTATTTTCTTTTGCAGTGCCTCTATTTCGTCTAGAATTTTCTTTTCTTCAAATGGTTGTGCAGGTTCAGTGGTCTGTAACAAGTCTAGGGCTTGTTCAAATTCACGTAGCTGTCTGCGTTTTCCTGCTGTCATTGCAGTTCGACGTGCTAACGAATTTTGTAATGATCGTACTATTGCAATATTCGACGGTACACCGGCTGATTTATAACCAGAACGAAATGTTTTCCATTCAACAATTTTATTGAGTTGGTTCTTTTGAAGGTTTGGTAATTCCAAATCTTCAAACAGCAAATCAAGATATTCATCTTTCGATATTTGAAAGACGAACTCATCTTCTCCTTCACCATCTTGGCTAGCTTGACCTTCACCTGAGCCACCTTGCCCACCCCCACTAGGGGGGCGTTCAATACGATCGCCGGGGCTAAATTGGTCGTTGCCTGGGTGAACAACATTACGTTGTCCACCACGGCCTTGATGAAAGCTTGGCTCTCTGATATCGCGAGAAGGGATAGTAATATCTTCCCCGCTCTCAACATCGGTGATCGAGCGCTTATTGACCGCATCCGCAATTGATTCTTTAATTTGCGATTTATGGCGGCGTAAGAAGCGTTGGCGGTTCACCGTGCTTTTATTTTTACCATTGAGCCTGCGGTCTATAAAATGCGCCATAAGCTCTCCCCCCTGTTTATTTATCCTACCGCGTGTTAATCATCTTCTGTATTTATGAAGACTTACGTACGCGTAGATACCATTCAGATAACAAACGTACTTGTTTGCGGGTGTAACCCTTTTCCATCATTCGAGCGACAAAATCATCATGTTTCTTTTGTTCATCTGTTGATGTTTTTGCATTGAAGGAAATAACAGGAAGCAGTTCTTCTGTATTTGAGAACATTTTCTTCTCAATTACAGTGCGCAGTTTTTCATAGCTGGTCCAATTTGGATTTGTTCCTGCATTGTTAGCTCGTGCACGAAGTACGAAGTTCACAATCTCGTTTCGGAAATCTTTTGGATTACTGATCCCAGCAGGTTTTTCAATTTTTTCCAATTCATTATTCAATGCTGAACGGTCAAATAATTGCCCTGTATCTGGGTCGCGGTACTCTTGATCTTGAATCCAAAAATCAGCGTAACTCACATAGCGATCAAAGATGTTCTGACCGTACTCAGAGTAAGACTCAAGATATGCGGTTTGGATTTCTTTTCCAATAAACTCAACATATTTCGGAATCAAATAACCTTTCAAAAATTCAAGGTACTTTTCAGACAGATCTTGCGGGAATTGTTCACGCTCAATTTGCTGTTCAAGTACGTAGAATAGATGCACTGGGTTCGCTGCAACTTCAGAGTGATCGAAGTTAAAGACTCGGGATAGGATCTTAAAGGCAAAACGAGTCGATAGACCGTTCATTCCTTCATCGACACCTGCGTAATCACGGTACTCTTGGTACGATTTTGCTTTAGGGTCGGTATCTTTTAATGTTTCACCGTCATAGACTCGCATTTTTGAATAGATGCTTGAATTCTCAGGCTCTTTCAAACGAGAAAGTGCTGTGAATCGAGCAAGGATTTCTAGCGTGCTAGGTGAACATGGTGCTGAAGATAGTTCACTGTTTTGCAGTAGTTTTTTGTAAATTCTGATTTCTTCCGAAACACGTAAACAATAAGGCACTTTCACGATGTAAACACGATCGAGGAAGGCTTCGTTATTCTTATTATTTCGAAATGTTTGCCATTCAGATTCATTCGAGTGAGCCAGAATGATACCGTCAAACGGTAGTGCTGATAAACCTTCAGTACCGTTGTAGTTACCTTCCTGTGTGGCTGTTAGTAGAGGGTGCAGCACTTTTAGCGGCGCTTTAAACATCTCTACAAATTCCATCATCCCTTGGTTAGCTTTACACAAGGCACCTGAGTAACTGTATGCATCAGGATCATCTTGTGAGAAGTGCTCAAGCTGGCGAATATCGACTTTACCGACTAGTGCTGAAATATCTTGATTGTTTTCATCACCAGGCTCAGTTTTAGCAATACCGACTTGATCTAGAATAGATGGACGTACCTTGATAACTTTAAATTTGGTGATGTCACCGCCAAATTCATGCAAGCGTTTTGCTGCCCAAGGAGACATAATGCTATTTAGATAACGATCCGGAATACCATATTCTTTATTAAGAATATCGCTATCTTCATTTTTATCGAATAAGCAGAAAGGATGGTCATTAACGGGGCTGCGTTCACCGTTTGCCGTCAAAATATAGATTGGTACTTTTTGCATTAAGCTTTTTAGCTTTTCAGCTAATGATGATTTACCGCCACCTACAGGGCCAAGTAAATACAAAATTTGTTTGCGCTCTTCTAGGCCTTGTGCTGCATGTCTTAAGTAGGAAACAATTTGTTCTATCGCATCTTCCATGCCATAGAAATCTTCGAATGTTTCGTAGCGTGAAATCACACGGTTAGAGAAAAGTCTGCTCAAGCATGGATCTTGAGCGGTATCGATCATTTTTGGTTCACCGATGGCCATAAGCAGACGTTCTGCTGCGTTCACATATGAACTACGGTCATTACGGCAGATCTCAAGGAATTCTTGCAACGAAAGCTCTTCATCCTTGGCTTCTTCATAGCGTTGACGATAATGGTCAAAAATACTCATGGTATGCCCCCTGAATCGTTCTTTAATCAATTAGAAAGGACGAAAACAAAAAACTTTCACATCCCTCATATCTAAGACTAGACCTAACTGATCAAAATGCTGCACTGAGTTGTTGGTTTTTAAATAAATTTCCTTTTTTCTTTCATTTCGCTAGCTTGTATATTTCTTGCTCACAATCTCACTATCCTCTTAAAAAATGGGAGATGCAAGCAAGATTGTTAGCAAAATGTAACTGAACTTTGCTGATATTCAGTATTTGTTCTATCAATAGTCGTTAACATTATTTAATTAATATATCTTGGTTTTATATGCTTACTTATCGATATTCCTTAATTGAATAAAGCTTTTGACGTCGATTTTATGGAGTATTACTGCGTTTTGAAGGCTGTTCGTATAATGATAAGAAATGCACTCTTACCTGTTCGTGTGATTTTTTTGTGCTATACGAATGAATTTATTTGTCTATTTTGAGAATGAATAAAAAAACACATTGAATTGGCTGTATTTTTCTTTGTCGATGCTTATTTTTCGAGCGAAATCAACAACCCTGTTTTAAGCTTGATAGATAGAAAAATAAAAAGTATAGATAGGGGATTTTGATTTATGGGTATTTCACGTGTTGATACAGTATCAATTCCTGTTTCTAATCAGGGCCAGTCATTGTTATTTTATCGTGATGCGTTGGGCTTTGAATTAGTACGTGATCATCATGCAAATAATAAGAAACGCTGGATTCAACTTGCACCTAAAGGCGCGGAAACAACCATTAGTTTAGTGGTGCCATTTGCTGGAATGAAAGCGGGTTCTGTACAAGGCCTGGTGGTTAAAACTGATGATATAACATCAACTTATAATGAATTAGCGGATAGGGGGGTGAGCTTGTCTGAGATTGTGTCACTTATTGGCGGCCGCTTTGCAACGTTCACGGATCCAGACGGCAATGGTTGGGTACTCATTGAAGCAACATCGCATATGATGGCTTAATGAGCATTGCTTATGTCGTGGATAATTTTCTTTTTCATCGAAGATAGCTGTAATCAAAGACGTTTGAAATCTGATTGTGAGTTTCTAGCATGTCGGTATTAAAAAGCCGCACAGCTATGCGGCTTGTTTAACTGAATATCACAGCTCAGTGGTGTCGAATGATAACCAGATTACTTTTTCACAGAAATCAGTGTGCTTAGGGTGTGAGATTGGCCGGGTGCTAACACAATACCTTGACCGTGAATCGTTGATTCAACACACACCATGGTTTTAAAACTATTATCAGCCATGTCACTCATGTTGATTGATAATTCTTGCCAAGGGTTCCAAATAACCGCTGCATTATGACCTTGGTTCTCAACCGCAATTTGGCGTTGATTATTTTTATCATTAATCTCGATGATGTCTTGTGGTGAGGTGTAAACGCGGTCTACCTCTTGAGTGAATATGAGCGTGTCGCCACCTTCAGCAATTTTTCCACTTTGTGTGCTATCGTTGTACTCTTTACCCATGCCTGTAATTTCAACGGTATTAATATCAGCAACAGTAAAGTAAGTGTGTAAGGCTCCGCCGTATGACCAGCTATGATCATCGATATTGGTTGATGTTAAGTGGACTTTAAGCTCTGTACCAATTTCAAAAATCAGTTCATTTTTGAATTTATGTGGCCACATTTCACGTGTTGATTCAGAGTCTTCTAACATCAGCGAAATAATCACGCCATTGCTATTTTCACGGTGTTCTTTGAGTGTCCATTGGCTGTTTCGTGCGAAACCATGAGAGGGTGTTGCTGCTTTTCCAAACCAAGGCCAACAGACAGGAATGCCGCCACGAATGGCTTTAGTTGTATCAAACTCAGCTTTTTCACTAAGCCATATTACATCTTGCTCACCTGATGGTTTGAACCAAATTAGGTGTCCACCATGAAGAGATATACCCGCTTCTGCAGTATCATGAATAACACGAACTATTTTCACGCCCTGAAATTCACAAATGGTAACAGCATCTGAAAGTGCATTAATCGTTGAAAGCTTACGTAAATCCATCGACTATTCCTTACTTAACTATGATTTAAATGTTTATTCAGCTATTTAATCAAAATTTCGTGTAGAAAAGATAGCGGAATAAACACTTATTTTTCGTTTAAAAATATCATTATTTATGAAAACTTATTTGTTAAATTTGTAAAATCTCAACAAAGGGAACGGATGTAAAACTGACTCTGTAGCGGTTCAATGGTACTAAAAGTGATCTATTTATAGTGTTGTTTTTTCACTTATAATACTAAAGGGGTGGGGTTATTGAATATGGCGGTGTAATTATCAATTGTTCTGTGTATAACAGATATAAAAAAAGGTAGCTAATAGCTACCTTTTTATCACTTTACTAAGTAATAATTACTTAGAGATGTGAGCAACTAGATCAAGAACTTTGTTTGAGTAACCGATTTCGTTGTCGTACCAAGATACAACTTTAACGAATTTGTCAGTTAGCGCAACACCAGCTTTTGCATCGAATACTGAAGTCTGAACTTCACCGATGAAATCTTGAGAAACAACAGCGTCTTCAGTGTAACCAAGAACACCTTTAAGCTCGCCTTCAGATGCTTCTTTCATAGCAGCACAGATTGCTTCGTAAGTAGCAGCAGTTTTTAGGTTAACTGTAAGGTCAACAACAGAAACGTTTGCAGTTGGTACGCGGAAAGCCATACCAGTTAGAAGGCCGTTTAGTTCAGGAAGAACAACGCCTACTGCTTTAGCTGCACCAGTTGAAGATGGGATGATGTTCTGAGAAGCACCACGACCACCACGCCAGTCTTTAGCTGAAGGACCATCTACAGTCTTTTGAGTTGCTGTAGTAGCGTGAACTGTTGTCATAAGACCAGATTCGATACCGAACTTGTCGTTAAGAACTTTAGCAACAGGTGCTAGACAGTTAGTAGTACAAGAAGCGTTAGAAACGATGTCTTGACCAGCGTAAGTAGCGTGGTTAACGCCCATTACGAACATTGGAGTAGCGTCTTTAGAAGGACCAGTTAGAACAACTTTCTTCGCGCCAGCAGTGATGTGCTTACGAGCAGTAGTGTCGTCTAGGAAAAGACCAGTTGCTTCAGCAACAACGTCTACACCGATTTCGTCCCACTTAAGATCTTCTGGGTTACGCTCAGCAGTTACACGTACAGTGTTACCGTTTACTACTAGGTTACCGTCAACAACTTCAACAGTACCGTTGAAACGACCGTGAGTTGAGTCGTACTTAAGCATGTATGCCATGTATTCAACATCGATAAGGTCGTTGATGCCAACAACTTCAATGTCATTACGCTCTACAGATGCACGGAAAACAAAACGTCCAATACGGCCAAAACCGTTAATACCAACTTTGATAGTCATTACAGTAGCTCCACAACTTAATTTTTTATGAAAGATAACTGGTGGTAAAATTACAGAATCCTTAGTGACCCTGCAAGTAAAAAACGAACTTAAATTGCTTAAGGTCAAAAAAAAGTCCGTATTTTTTTACATTCCTACTACAACGTTGTTAATTTGCACACTATTCGTTCAAATATCCAGCGTTATAGTTATTAACTTTCAATATGGTACCTAATAACAAAAAATTGTCTTAGGCAAGTAAACAAATCTTCAGAGCAGAAAGTATGTGCTACAGTTGTGATAATTGGCAAGCCTAAATGTCAGTTAGTTCTGAAATGGATGAAAAAAGGTTTTAAAATGACTAATAAAACAAATGCTTATTGGCGAGAACACTTAACAGAAGATCAGTATCATATTTGTAGAGAAAAGGGGACCGAGGCTCCTTTTTCGGGAACATTACTGCATAATCGTGATACTGGACTTTATAGTTGCACATGTTGTAAAGCGCCTTTATTTGTATCCGACAACAAATACGACTCTGGCTGCGGCTGGCCAAGCTTTGATGCGCCTGTGAATAAGGAAGCTGTCCGATATATTGAAGATATTTCACACGGTATGCAGCGTACTGAAATTCGCTGTGCAAATTGCGATAGTCATTTAGGGCATGTATTTCCTGATGGGCCAAACACAACCGGTGAGCGGTATTGTGTTAACTCGGTATCTTTAGTCTTTGAAACTAAAGACTAAAAAGTGATTGAAATTTAAAAGGACGAGAGTGTCCTTTTAAAAATATCATATTAACAGTAAGACGCTACGATACCGGAATATACTGGTTTGTTATTTTGTGGTTTTATTTCATCATATCTGCTGTGAATTTCCCTTTCTTGAGAGCATTTGTGATTTTATTAGCACTGTTATCTAATGCCTCTCGTTTACTGTCTGCCATTGGGTATAAAGCCGCAAGCTTTTCTTTGTTCGCGACGGGTAGGTTAAAATGTGACCCTACTGTTGCCCAGATATACGCATTCTGAGTAAACCCTTCCTGATGTGAAATGGTAGCCAGACTCTGGATAATTTCAGGCTGAATTCTATCGCCTTTTTTATACAGCTCTAGCGCATGCTTCAATAGCGTCAATGTTTTTTCTTTATCTTTATAGGTGTAGTAGGTTGCGAGAGCGAGCTGCAAAGCGGGTGTTTCTAATTTTGGGGTGCCCTCTAATAATAAAAATTGACGCAATGCATTTTGATCACCTTGGCTCCAACGGTAATAAATAATGTCAGGATCCGGTGACTTTGATAGTTCTAAGTTCAAACGTTTTAGGGAGTTGTAGCTATGAATGAGTGCATTCATGCGGATACTCTTACGTTCTTTTAATTCTGTTGGCTCAATACGTGCAGCGTACTCTAAGCATTTTTGATAATCATATGTGAATTGAAGCTCTTTGAATTTTTCTGCATCTGTTGGGTTTTTCTGCACATCAAAACGCTGCCAAATTAAATTTGTGCGTTGAATACGACACTGGCCATCGTTGACGTTTAGTTCTGCACACAATGCGGGGTAACTTTCACATAAACTGTCTGTTGTTCGATGGCGCTCGTAGCAGCCGCTTAATAGGGTTGTTAGCGTCGCTAAGATCGTCAGTTTAATGAGTCGGGAAGGCATAAATTATCGTCACTCGTCAACAGGTTAAAGGTGGCAGCAAATTCTATAGTTTATTATTTATAGTTCTGCCAGTAAATGATCTGGCATCAATGTGAACGACAATATGAATGTGATCATCAAAGCAAAAATACGGTTCTTACTTGACTGTTTTTGCCATGCCTTTATGGTTAGCGGTAAGAAAGTAATAAGGCTTATACCATATTTAACGTAATGGCGGATCGTAAACGCACGGATAAGAGTCGTGCAACGGAGTGAAAAATGGATGTAAAACAATTATTAGATGTAATGACGCCAGAAGTATATCAGCGAATCTCGACAGCGGTTGAAATAGGTAAATGGCCTGATGGAGCGGTATTAACCCAAGAGCAGCGTGATTCTGCACAGCAAGCCGTCATGCTATACCAGTCGCGACATAATGATAATGCTGAACATATGTCGGTAGAAGCCGGTGGTGACATTAAATTTAAGTCAAAAGCAGAATTGAAGCGCGACTTCGGCGTAAAAGAACCGGTATTAGAATCTGACCTCAATGATATTGCGCGCTTTGGTCATAACGATTTATAAAGAAAGTTTTTAGTCTGCTTTAAAGATCATGGGTTCACAGTAAAAGCTACTGAGCTCATGATTTTCATCACTGATGAGATTCGCAATCCAAGGTTCTTGCTCTATCATGCTAATATAAGCATGTAACTTGGGGTAATGTGAATTGAGCCTTAACCCTGCCATCCAGCCATTTCGAAAGATGCTCCATAAGCTCACTTCTGCCATAGAAAAGTGTTCACAAACATATCCTTTTGCTGGTATTTGCTGTTCTAAATAATTCAATACCATAGGAAGGTGATGTTGTAAGCACTGATCGATGGCATCTTGATCAACGTCCTTATTAAGAATTTTACCTCGTAATACTTTTTGATAGAAAAGTACTCCACCAATGAGTGAGGTTAATCGTGTATCTGAATATTCTTCTAGCCAACGTATTTTGGCCCGATCTTCTGCTGTACCTGGGTAGAGGGGCGGTATGGGGCATATATCGTCTAGGTAATGTGCGATAACGGTGGAATCCATGATCGTTTGATTATTATGTTCTAGAACGGGCACTTTTCCCATTGGATGACGTTTATGAGCCAATTCTTTTTCAAGATAAGGGTTTAGCGGCTGTAGATCATAAGCAATGCCCTTATAGGCAAGTGCCAACATGATTTTTCTAACAAAAGGGGAAATGGATGCACCGTGCAAAATCATAGTTATTTCTCAAGCTAACTTTATTGGTAATAAGTGTAGCTCTAAAAAAAGAGCCGAATTAAATTCGACTCTTTTTTGATGATTTTACAGGCTAAGTTCACCACGTAAATCTTGCTGCATCATACTGCGAATTGTTTCTACCGGAAGATCGGTACTTAACAAGTAGTGCAGTTTAGCGAGTGCAGCTTCAGGGGTCATATCATAACCGCTTAACACACCAGCATCAGCGAGTGCACAGCCTGTCGCGTAACCCCCCATATTCACTTTGCCAGAAAGGCATTGCGTAAGGTTCATTACAATCACGCCACGTTCACTTGCTTCTTTCAGTTGAGCCAGTAAATCGGGGTTTTGTGGTGCGTTACCTACACCAAATGTCAGCAAAATCATTGCATTAACAGGTTGGCGTAAAGTATTACGAATCACTTCAGGTGAAATACCAGGGTACATTGTAATGACACCAATAGGCTGTGGTGTTATTGCATTGACCTTAAAATCACCTTCAGGCTTCTTATCAAGTTCAACATTGTTCAACTTGATATTAATACCAGCCTCAAGTAAAGGAGGCATGTTAGGTGAGATGAAAGCACCAAAGCCGTCAGCATGTGCTTTGGTGCTTCGGTTTCCACGAATTAGCTGGTTATTGAAGAACAGCGTTACTTCATTGATTGGGTAATTAGCCGCAATATGAAGTGAATTCAATAGATTACTTTGCCCATCAGAACGTAATTCAGCTAAAGGAATTTGCGATCCTGTTACAATAACGGGCTTATCTAGGTTCTCAAACATGAACGACAAAGCTGAAGCAGTGTAAGCCATGGTGTCCGTACCATGCAAAATGACAAAACCGTCATACTTGTCGTAGTTTGCTTTAATATCATCCGCGATACGCTGCCAATCCTCTGGCGACATATCAGACGAGTCAATAAGTGGCTCGTATTCGTGGATAGTAAATTTTGGCATTTCTGCACGGTGAAATTCCGGCATTTTATCCAGTTGATTTTGCATAAATCCAGCAACAGGTACGTAGCCATGATCTGACTTTTGCATACCAATAGTGCCGCCGGTGTAAGCAATGTAAATATTTTTTCTTTCCATAATCGGGTACAGACTTATCGGTTTTGGTGAGCGCATTATACGGTTAACGAACGGTAAAAAAAGCCCAGCATATGCTGGGCTGATCTCACTTCTCGATATTACTGCAATTTAGGCAGAAGGCATATTGCCCTTTTGGGTCATTAAAGTTACTGAGTGTTGTGTAGTCTGTTACTACTTGTCGTGTGACAGGTTGTAATGCACTTGGAAGCTGACCAAGCACCATTGTGGCTACTTTTGTGCTGACTTCACTTGAAAACTGTTGTAAGAATTTCTCAGCAGTACTGAGTGGTTCTTCCATCCAGTTCAGCTCGTAAGTCTCTAATTTTGCAAGTTCAACTGCAGCGGCAACGGCATCATCAAAATCACCAAGCTGATCGACAAGCCCGAGCTCCATCGCATCTTGCCCCGTCCATACACGCCCTTGTGCAATTTTATCTGCTTGCTCTAGTGACATGTTACGGTACTGGCTTACTAAGCCGATGAAGCGCTTATAACCGTGCTCAACACCGAGTTGGAAAACCTGCCCCACACCTGCTGGTAGTTCACGTGTTACACCAACACCTGAAAATGGTGTAGTGCCTACGCCATCACTGTATACGCCCATTTTTTCCAGCCCTTTTTCAAAGGTGGTAAGAATAGCGAAAATACCAATAGAGCCAGTAATGGTTGTTGGTTGCGCGATAATACGATCAGCACTTGCCGATATCCAGTAACCACCTGAAGCGGCAACACTCGACATTGATACAACAACGGGTTTGCCTGCTTGTTTTAACGCATCCACTTCATTACGAATGATTTCAGAGGCAAATGCACTGCCACCAGGGCTATCAACACGTAAGATAACGGCTTTAATATCATCATCTAAACGAGCGTCTCGTAATAACGCTGCAGTTGAATCACCACCGACTGTGCCTTGGCGTTGTGTACCATCAATGATGGCACCACTGGCTACCACAACGGCAATTTGGTTATCACTTGGTAAATCGGTGTTGATAATTGTTGGTTGGTATTCGTAATAGCTGATTTGATTAAAGCTGTGTTCGCCATCACTGCCGAATTCTTCAATCATTTTATTACGTAACTGAGGACGAGAAATGAGTTCATCCACTAAACCCATTTTTAGTGATAGTTTGGCAAAATCACCATCAACAGCTTTAAGCTCTTGAACAAAGTCATCAATATTAGGCGTCAATGTTGCAGCATCAATATGGCGGTTGTTCGCGACATCAGTGGTAAAAGCACCCCACAATTGATTTAACCATACGGTATTTGCTTCTCGTGCTGGAGCAGACATATCATCGCGGGTATAAGGTTCAACAAAAGACTTGTACGTACCGACACGGAAGACATGCGTATTAACGTTAAGCTTTTCTAGTAAGCTTTTGTAATACAGCGAGTAAGAACCGTAACCCGTTAGCATTACACCACCGTCTGGCGACATAAATACTTTATCTGCATAACTGGCTAGGTAGTATTGGCTTTGCCCAAAGTTATCGCCATAAGCATAAACAGGTTTACCTGCTGCTTTAAACTCAGCAATCGACTTCGCGATATAACGTAGTTTGGTTAAGCTGGTTTCAGACATACCTTTTAGGTTGAGAACTAAACCTTCAATTTTATTATCTGTCGATGCTTTTCGAATGGTTTCGGTAATATCGAACAGTATATTTTCTTGCGCAGGGGGTTGTCCTAGTGCATTTGATGCAATGCTATCAATAGGATTAATGTAGCGACGCTGCTCTACGATAGGGCCTGATAAATCTAAAATTAATGCGGCTTTGTCGGGTTGTTCAGGTGTATCTTCACCATAATTAAACGCAACAAAAATTGCGCCAATTATGATCAAGAAAAATAGATTGAGAATAAGTTGCCGGGTGAAACTGATCAATTTCCAGATAGCACGGAATATTCTTCCAATTCCTTTAAATATTGCTTTCATGAACGTTCCTGATGATGATTCTTGTTCTTTATCGTAACTTAGTAAACAAGGAATTACATTTTTAAATCGCGCAATGTTACTTTGATGTAAACAAATGTTTGAAAAATGTTGTGATTGTGCAATATACTGGTCAGACCATAATCAAAAAAGAATGGAAGCCATGGACGATAAATCTTACCCTCATCTTTTAGCACAGTTAGATCTTGGTTTTACCCAATTGCGCAATCGTGTGTTAATGGGATCAATGCATACTGGGCTGGAAGAATCTCGCGATGGTTTTAAAAAACTCTCTGCTTTTTATGCTGCTCGTGCCCGCGGCGGAGTGGGTCTGATTGTAACGGGTGGCTTCTCACCAAATTTCCGTGGGCGCTTGCATCCCTTAAGTGCAGAATTTAGCTCTGCGCGTGCTGCACGTGCTCACCGTGCAATAACCGATGCTGTTCATGGAGAAGGCGGAAAGATAGCCCTACAGCTTCTTCATGCAGGTCGTTATGCTATGCACCCTTTAGCGGTGAGTGCTTCAGCGATTCGTTCACCTATATCAAAATTCACCCCAAGAGAGATGAGTTCTCGTCAAATAAAGAAAACAATTGAAGCCTTTGCTAAAAGTGCAGAATTAGCACGCGAAGCAGGTTATGACGGAGTCGAACTGATGGGTTCGGAAGGGTATTTAGTTAACCAATTCATTTGTAAGCGCTCAAATCATCGATATGATGAATGGGGCGGCAGTTACGAAAACCGTATTCGTTTTCCTATTGAGCTGGTTAAGGCGGTTAGGGCTCGGGTAGGTAAAGAGTTTATTATTATTTTCCGCATCTCAATGCTGGATTTGGTTGAGCAAGGCAGCACCCAACAAGAAGTGGTTCAGCTGGCAAAAGAATTAGAAAAAGTGGGCGTCACTATTTTAAATACGGGTATTGGTTGGCATGAAGCGCGTGTTCCAACGATTGCCACCCAAGTACCAAGAGCTGCCTTCGCATGGGTAACAGAAAAGCTGAAAAACGAAGTTAATATTCCATTGGTTACTTGTAACCGAATCAATACTCCACAAGTCGCTGAGGATATTCTCTCGGCTAATCAAGCTGATATGGTATCAATGGCCAGACCATTCCTAGCTGATCCAGATTTTGTTGCAAAAGCCGAGCAAGATCGCGCCGAAGATATTAATACGTGTATTGGTTGTAATCAGGCTTGTTTAGATCATGTGTTTGTGGGTAAACGGGCGAGTTGTTTAGTGAACCCGCAGGCCTGTTACGAAACCGAATTAGTGCTAAAACCTGCGGCAAGTGAGCGTAGTATCGCGATAATCGGGGCAGGACCTGCTGGGCTTGCATGTGCGGTTGCGTGTGCTGAACGTGGTTTCTCTGTTGATCTGTTTGATAAGAATGATTACGTCGGTGGTCAATTTAACTTGGCGATGCGTATTCCCGGCAAAGAAGAATTTAAAGAGACCATTCGCTATTTCTCTCGTCGGTTAGAGCAAACGGGTGTGGTTGTGAAACTGGGCCATGAAGTTCAAGCTGATGAGCTAAAAAGTTACGATGATGTAGTGGTCGCAACGGGGGTAAAACCGCGTATTCCAAATATTCCAGGTGCGCTTGATAGCGACAAAGTCATTGATTATCAAACTCTGATTCGTGACAACGTGCAATTGGGTCAAAAAGTGGCAGTGATTGGTGCGGGTGGCATTGGCGTGGATGTATCAAGTCTGTTAACGGAGCCTGAGTATCAAGATTTAGATGCTTGGTTAAAAGATTGGGGTATTGATAAAAGCATTGAACATGCTGGTGGTTTATTTCCTCATGAACAATACGTAAGCCAGCGTCAGGTATGGTTGATGCAGCGCAAACCGGGTAAAGTCGGGAAAGGGCCGGGTCGTACTACGGGTTGGATTCACCGCAAAGTGTTGGAAAAGCGTGGTGTAGAGCTGTTGGGCGGTGTGAGCTACGACAAGATTGATGACAAAGGCTTGCATATCACCGTTGAAGGCCAGTCTCGTATTTTGGACGTCGATCATATTGTGATGTGTGCAGGGCAAAACTCTGTTGAAGAGTTATCTGCAAAGTTACAAGCATTGAAAATCAATACGCATGTAATTGGTGGCGCAGATGTTGCAGGTGAGGTGGACGCTAAACGTGTTATTCGTCAGGCGGTAGAGTTAGCGGCCAAGCTGTAACTGCAATAACGTAGAGAGCTCACTTTACTTAAAAGGGAATGATTATTCCCTTTTATTTACAGGGTTTTACGCGAATGGTTTTATGATATTGTAAGAATAATTATTATTTGCAGTTCGAGGTTGCTATGGATGCACTAACGCTACTTTTAAATCGTCGCTCATTACCGAAGTTAATGGAGCCTGCACCGCAAGGTGAAGCGTTAGAGAATATCTTTCGTGCTGGCCTTCGGGCTCCTGATCATGGTGGTTTAACACCTTGGCGTTTTATTGTTTCGCACGGTGAAGGTTTGCAAAAATTTTCAGATATTCTGGTGAATGCAGCCAAATTTGATGGTGCAGATGAATCTGTGATTGAAAAAGCGAGCAAAGCCCCATTTCGTGCGCCAATGATTATTACTGTGGTTGCAAAAGTAGCTGAACACAATAAAGTCCCTGTTATTGAACAGCATTTGTCGGCAGGATGTGCCACTCAAGCCATGCAAATGGCTGCGGTTGCACAAGGCTTTTCTGGCTTTTGGCGTACTGGCAAATGGGCTTATCACTCTGTAGTACGTGAATCACTCGGTTTAACTGGAGATGATCTGATTGTTGGCTTCCTATATATGGGCACCCCAGGTTGTCGTGAAGCGAAAGTGAATGAGCGAGATGTTAGTCAGTTTGTTGAGTATCTATAAGAAGTTAGGCAATAAGTAGCGGTTAGTAATCAAGAATGAGTAAGCCTCGCTAAATAAATCGAGTTAAATATGCTTGATTGAATAAATATAACGCCTTGTTGAGTGATCAACAGGGCGTTTGTTGTTTATAGGTATGCATTAACGTTGATTGATCGTCGTGATAAAAATGCCACTCTTTTGATAGTAATCAAGCCCTATAGATGACACCTGCACCTTGCAGGAGTAGTATTCACGGTTCTCAAAATTATTTCGGAGCGTATCATGGAAAATGTTCGCCTTACTCAATACAGCCACGGTGCAGGATGTGGCTGTAAAATCTCTCCTCAAGTTCTTGATACTATTCTCCGAACTCAGTTAGCACCATTTTCAGATCCTAACCTTCTTGTCGGCAATGAAAGTAAAGATGATGCGGCTGTTTATGATTTAGGCAATGGCACTGCTGCAATTAGTACCACAGATTTCTTTATGCCGATTGTCGATGATCCATTTGATTTCGGTCGCATTGCGGCGACAAATGCAATCAGTGATATTTATGCGATGGGCGGTAAGCCAATTATGGCGATTGCAATTCTAGGTTGGCCGGTCAATGTACTGGCACCAGAAATCGCTCAACAAGTGATTGAAGGTGGTCGTTCAGTGTGCCGTGAAGCGGGTATTTCTCTTGCTGGTGGTCACTCGATTGATGCGCCTGAACCTATTTTTGGTCTGGCAGTAACAGGTATTGTTGATACCGATCGTGTAAAACGTAATAACCGTGCAGAAAATGGCTGTAAGTTGTATTTAACTAAGCCGTTGGGTATTGGTGTATTAACAACAGCAGAGAAGCAATCTAAGTTAGCGGATGAGCATAAAGGCTTAGCACGCGATTGGATGTGTAAACTGAATATTCCAGGTCAAGACTTTGCCAATGTCGAAGGTGTAAAAGCCATGACAGATGTAACAGGTTTTGGCTTGATGGGACACCTAAGCGAAATCTGTGAAGGTAGCCAACTAAAAGCACGTATTGATTTTGATAATGTACCGTACTTATCTGGTGTATTTGATTACATCGCACAAGGTTGTGTACCGGGTGGCACCACGCGTAACTTTGATAGCTATGGTCAAAAATTAGGTGCAATGACAGAACAACAAAAAGCGTTGTTGTGTGATCCACAAACATCGGGTGGCCTACTTATTGCCGTAACCCCTGATGCGGAAACAGAGCAGCAGCTGCAGGAAATTGCTACACGTCATAATATTGAACTGCAAGCTATTGGTGAAATGATGCCGTTAGACGGCGATACATTGATTGAGATTTGCTAATGTCACGCCAAAATTGTGAAGATTTTCGTCAGCTGTTTGTTAATGATACCCCGTTGATGGATATGCGTGCACCGATCGAATTTGCTCAAGGTGCATTCCCAACATCCATTAATCATCCTTTAATGGAAGATGAAGAACGTAAAGCGGTTGGAACATGCTACAAGGGGCATGGCCAAGATGCCGCGATTGCGTTGGGTCATCAGCTAGTTAATGGCGATACAAAAGCAGCACGACTTGCACAGTGGAAGGCATTCGTAGAAGCAAATCCAGATGGTTATTTGTATTGTTTTCGTGGTGGGTTACGTTCACACATTACTCAGCAATGGCTAAAAGAAGCAGGTATTGATTACCCGCTGGTTGTTGGTGGATATAAAGCTTTACGCCGTTTTTTAATTGAGACTATCGATGCGGTTGCGCAGCAGCCGATGACGATTGTTGGTGGCAATACTGGTAGCGGTAAAACCATCATGGTGAATGAACTCGCCAGTGGCATTGATTTAGAAGGCGCAGCAAACCATCGTGGATCTTCGTTTGGCCGTTATGTAACGGCACAACGAACACAAATTGATTTTGAAAATGTATTAGCTGTGGAAATGCTTAAAAAGCAAGCGCAAGGCTGTACACATTTTGTGTTTGAAGATGAAGGTCGTGCAATTGGATCGGCGAGTGTGCCTCTCTCAATTAATACCGCAATGGGCAATGCAGATGTAGCGATTGTTGATGATCCGCTAGACGTACGTATTGATCGTTTAGTGGATGATTACGTTGTGCGTATGCAGCGTGACTATATTGCGCAATATGGTGAGCAGCACGGCTGGGAATTATTCACGGAATACCTTGAACGTGGCATGTTTGGTATTCGTAAGCGACTTGGTATGAAGCGCTATGAAGAATTATTGGTAGCGCAACAACAGGCAATTGCAAATCAGAAAAGTAATGGTTCATTGACTGAGCATGATAATTGGTTACGCCCACTCTTAATTGAATATTACGATCCAATGTATACCTATCAGTTAAGCAAAAAAGCGGAACGCATTGTGTTCCGTGGTAATTACCTAGAAGTCAAAAGCTGGTTAGCTGATAAATAAAGTTGGTTAGTTGACTAATAAAGACAGCAAGCCAAACTGATTAAATCGAAAACACCCCGTATTTCTATGCTTATGATTAGGTGCGAATACGGGGTGTTTTCTTTTAACTTTTTTATTTAACTGTTGTTATATCCAGTATTGTGTTGCCCGTTAACTCGCTTTTCGGTACAGTTTCTTCATCTTTTTTGTCATTGTGTATTATTTGAATGACTCGTCTATATATTGCAGAAAAACCCAGCTTAGGTCGTGCGATTGCCGCGGTATTACCTCGCCCTCATAAAAATAATAATGGTTATATTGAAACCGGAAATGGGGACATAGTAACTTGGTGTATCGGGCATTTGCTGGAACAGGTTGAACCTGATGCCTATGACGAGAAATACAAAAAATGGAACATGACAGATCTACCTATTATTCCAGAACAATGGCAGCTTTCTCCACGTAAATCGGCTAAACAGCAATTGGCTGTGGTGCGTAAACTCGCCAAACAAGCCACTGACATTGTGCATGCTGGCGATCCTGATAGAGAAGGGCAGCTATTAGTTGATGAAGTGATCGATTACGTTAAAGTTTCCGCTAAAAAGAAAACAGCCATTCAGCGTTTATTGATTTCAGATTTAAACCCAGCGGCGGTAAAACGTGCCTTATCAACCATGCGCAGTAATCGTGAGTTTATCCCTTTATCAGTTTCTGCTTTAGCACGCTCACGCGCTGATTGGCTATACGGTATGAATATGACTCGAGCGTACACTTTGCTTGGTCAGAAAGGCGGTTATCGGGGGGTATTGCCTGTAGGGCGAGTACAAACCCCTATTTTAGGGTTAGTGACTCGACGTGATGACGACATTGCGAATTTTAAGCCGAAACCTTTTTACGAAGTATTTGCCTTGATCCCTTATCAAGATATGGATATTCGTGCGCGCTGGAAGCCAAGTGAGGCGTGCCAACCTTGGCAAGATGAAGAAGGGCGAGTGCTCAACCGTCAGTTGTGTGAGAACGTGCTCAAGCGCATTAAAGGGCAGCCTGCAGAAGTGACAGAGTCGGAACGTAAAGAAACACGTCAGGCGCCGCCTTTACCGTATTCTTTATCAGCGTTACAAATTGATGCTGCGAAACGATTTGGTATGAGTGCTGCTGATGTATTGGCGAACTGCCAGTCTTTATATGAAAAGCACAAAGTGATTACTTACCCTCGTTCAGATTCTCGCTATTTACCCAACGAGCACTTTAAACAAGCTAACGATGTATGTCGTGCGGTGGCATCCAATACGAGCGAGTTGTCGCATGCATGTGACGGGGCAAACACGGCGTTGAAATCGAAAGCGTGGAATGACAAAAAAGTAGACGCTCACCATGCAATCATACCTACACCAAAACAAATCGGCCCTAATGCATTGAGCGGTAGCGAGAGTAAAGTTTACCAGTTGATTGCGCGTCAATATGTCATGCAATTTTACCCTGCCGCGATTTATGCTGAAGCGAAGTTAGTGTTTACCATTGCACAAGGGAACTTTATTGCCCGTGGTCGTCAGCTAATGAGTACCGGATGGCGAGAATTATTAGGACGAGATCAGGCTGAAGACAAAACGAAAGCCACTGGAAATAGTGAGCAAGGGCTAACAGATAAGGTTCCACCTCTTGAAAAAGGTACGGTTCTGACCTGTCGAGAAGGTGAAATCAAAGACAAGATGACCGAGCCCCCAAAAGCCTTTACTGAAGCAACGCTATTACAAGCGATGACGGGGATCGCCCGTTTTGTTTCGGATAGTTCACTGAAAAAGATATTACGAGATACCGACGGCTTAGGTACAGAAGCGACTCGTGCAGGTATTTTAGAGTTATTGTTTAAGCGACAGCTATTGATGCGGCAAGCGAAAAATATTCATGCGACGGATGCGGGGCGAGGGCTAGTTTACGCATTGCCTGATGAAGCGACATACCCTGATATGACGGCCCACTGGGAGCACCAGTTGCAAGATATGGCCGATAAAAAATGTGCTTATCAGCCATTTATGGACGCTTTACAGCAGCAAGTTGGTCAGTTGATGGATAAAGTGAAATACAGCGAAGTGCCTGAAAGCTTGCGCCAATTGAAATCACCAGAACCCAGAAAACCAATGAAAAAAAAGCGTTATACGAAAAGTAAGAAAAGCTAAATGACAAAGTAGCGATTACGACCTTGTGATTTGGCTTCATACAGTGCCATATCGGCTTGTTTGAATAATTCATTATAAGAACGGTGTGCCGCAGGAATAACCGTACTGACCCCAATACTGATTGTGACAATTGTCGAGTTGCAGTCAGTATTGGCACATTTCGTTCTGGTTAGTTGCAGCAGTTGAATTTCAGCTAATGCTTGTTTGGCTGAATATTGTGCAGCATGTGTATCTTGCCCTGGTAGCAAGAGCACAAATTCTTCACCGCCGTAGCGAGCAAATAATGCACCTGCTCTACGTTCTAGATTTTCTAATGTGGTAGCAATAGCCTTTAAACACTGATCGCCAGCGGCATGCCCGTAATTGTCGTTGTAAGATTTAAAATTATCCACATCCATGATCAATAAGGATAAAGGTAGTTGATGTCGTTCTGCTCGGCGCCATTCTTCGATGATTCTTTCATCAAACACTCTACGGTTGGCAATGTTAGTAAGCGGATCGAGTTTCGATAAGCTTTCTAGCTTGTGATTCACAAGTTCAAGCTCTGCAGTTCTTTCTGTAACGCGTTGTTCCAATTCTTTATTGAGGTTTCTAAGGTTCTCTTCAGCTTGCCTGCGCACGATATTCTGAGAAAGAATAAAACCAAATTGTTTGAGTAAGTGAGGGTGGTAGCCATACAATGGGGTGCCTGTTAGTAAGTTATCACAAGCGATCCAACCTACAGGTGTATCTTCATCCCATAGGGCAATATAACAACTCCAACCAAAGCCGACTTGTTTAAGGTTGTGATACAGCGGCGTATTATTTTCAATCGCTAGGTATTCTTTATTTGATCGGGTGTGTGCTAAATACCATTGATTAGGAATGTCGGATTCAAAATAATGTTCATCAACCGTTTTACCATGCAGATCTGTACCATAAGTACCGCGCATACGGTTATTTTTGTTGCTAATAAAAATGGCCATGCGATCAATTTGTAATTGTTTTTTTCCTTCTTCAACAGCAGTGTAAAGCATCTCGTTCATTGAGTGCGTACGCCAAAGCTTAAAAGAAATATCATGCAATGCTTGTAGTTGTTCTAATAAATTTTTTTGCTCGTGCTGACTAATTTCTAATTCACGTTCAGCTGAACGTCGCCCCCAATGCTCATCTTGAATAGACTGAGTAAGAAAGCCTGTATCAATTTCTGAGGCTAGCAATGAGGTTAGCGTGGAAAATGCCTGACAATCTAGCTGTGGCTCGCTAAGCGGTATATCAACCACTAAGCATCCTATAATGCGAGATCGACGCTCTAAAGGTAGCCATAAACGTTGTACATCATGTTGGCGTGTAACATGTGGTTGGCTGTGCTTTGTGAATTCTATGATTTGATCTAATGGAAAATGATTATTATCAGAAATCTCACAAGGAGGAGATTGATAGTTTATCCCTTGGCTACTCATCTCAAGCAAAACTTTCCACGTTGATTGAGAGTCGACAATGATTTGGCAATGCAGTGCATTAAAGCTTTCACAAAAATTACGGCAAGTTAACTCACAAATTGTACGCAAGCTATGGGCCTTTCCCCATTGCTCGATAATTCTCTGATAGAAAATACTTAGCTGTTGATTACTTGCCACTAGCGCAGTTCCAAATGATATGTATTGATTGATATGAGCTTATTTTTAACCAAATTTCGCTAAAAGTATGCGTATACCCCCAACTATGTCGGGATAAATCATTTAGATTTATAAAATTGCGATGTATGCCTCATCGGCACATCAAGCGCAGTCTCGAGAATGATAAATCATCATGATAATTTTTGCAGGGTGTTAAAAATGAGACAAATTCAAATGCCTTGATTGACTAGTTTTAAAGACTAAAGCAATGAATAGTGAGGGCACTGATGTTCTTAATTGTGCGTATAAGTATTGCTGCTGGTATGTTGATTATTTTAAGTGGATGTTCTGCTACACGGCATGATCAGCTATCGAATTTAGGCTTCACTCGACATTATCTCGATGGTTATCAAGATGGGTGTAATAGCCGTAAAGAAGATCTGAGCACCTATTTAGAGGGCTTTCGTCGAGATCCCGAGCGAATGAAGGTTGAAGATAAATATGCTAGTGGTTGGAATGATGGTTACGAGCAGTGCTATGCCGATAATGCTGAATACCATTAACGTAGTCAACTTTAGGCTCAGTTCCAATGTGTCAACTTATCTCAGGGCGGGACACTATTTTAGGACGAGGCAGTCGATATAAAAAAGGCAACGAAATCGCTGCCTTTAATTATTGCGGTTCGGCTGAAGGCTAATTTGGCTGGTAAAAGCGTTTTAGTTCATTCATTACCTGCATTAAAGTCGATAACCTAGGTTTACCTTCACTCATCAGCTTGTAATCTTCATCGTAAACACGGTAATTACCGTACTTATCAACGACAGTAGTGCTGTTTTTCTGAATCATTACGATATCACGGTCATCTCCAGCTAGAATCCAGCGTCGTTTGGGATCTTTCTCAAACAGGTTCGTACCACTGCTGTACGTTGTTGGTGCTGAAGCGACTTCTAGTAGTGATTCCATTAGGGTCGGTACCACATCTAAATGACTGGTTATACGGTCAATTTTTGCTGGTGCTTGCTGTGGCCAATGTATAACCATAGGTACTTTTAATTGGTACTGGCTATAGTTGGTGTCTGCACCCCAGCTATTGGTGCCTGTCTCGTTAAATTCAGTACCGTGATTAGCTGTGATAATAACAATCGTGTTATCAAGTACCTGTTTACGTTCTAGTTCGTCGAGAATATCAGCAATTTGCTGATCAACATGATATGCCGCGTTGCGGTAACTATTTTTAAGCAACAGATTGGAATCTACGCCTACGGTATTTATTTTAACGGTACCCAGCGAAGGGGTGAATTGTGGTACATAATCACCACCTTCTTCGAATTCTTCCACAGAGGTTAGCTCTAGATAACTGAACCATGGGTTATTATTCTGTTCACCTAACCAAGTTGTCCAATCTGCAATTGCTAGATTATCGTTAGTTTTTTGCTCTGATTTTTTCGATAATTGCTCTTCAAGCTGTTCATCATTAAAAATAGCTTGAGAGTAAATTGAAGATTTAAATTGATTACCACTGAACAGGCCAAAGTCATAACCGCGTTTCTCCAATGTATTCAGGAGTATCGGGGTAGTTCCTTCTGCGCGTACGCTATTAACGTAACCACCAGGTAACCCGTAGAACAAACCAAAAATACCCACCATGTTGTCATTGTTAGCACTGTAATGATTAGTGTAGTTTACATTTTGGTTAGCAAACGCAAATAGGTTGGGCATGGTTTTGTTGTTAACCATGTCACTGCGAAGGTTATCAACCATCACGACGAGTAGGTTTTGACCTGTACCCAAGCCATCAAAATTCAACTTCTCGGTTGGGTAGCGAATACGCTGGCTTTCACTTAAGCCTTGCTCAGCACTCCGCTTGGCATAATCTTGAAGATCAAGTAAGCCGTGCTTTTCCATAAAGCTTTTCGCTGTCATTGGGTATGACAATGGAAAATTTGAACGTTGCATAGTAACAGGATGATACAAGTTAGCATCAGCCCAAATATATAAAAGATGGCTACCCAGAAAGGACATACCAAACACGATAGCGATAGGAACGCCAACATGTTTACGAGTGAGCTTCCTGAGTTTTCGCCATAGCCATTCTGACAGAATTAACTGTAGAAGGAAGATGATCGGAACAACAATAAAGAGGTACTGCCAACGGGCATTTAGATCTGTTTTTTCACCACTTAACAATAGGTCCCAAACAAGGGGACTTAAATGTAAGCTTATACTTTCATAAGCATGAGTATCTAACAATAATACGGTTAGACCAATCGTGCCGACTAATACGGCAAAAAACCGCATTAAGCGTTGTGAAGGGATCAAAAAGCTCGCAGGGAAAATGATTAATATATAAAGGCCAAATACCAGAAAACCAAAATGACCAACCCAGCTCAACAAGAGGTAAAGTTGTCCAAGTAAGGTTTCTGGCCATTCAGAATGCACAATATATCGCGAGCCTAATAGCATGGCTGCGATGATATTGAAAAAGCTGAACCAGTGTCCCCAGCTAATCAGCTGTGAGACTTTGTCTTTATAATTATTTCCGCTGGCGACCATATATGTCAGTTCTTCTCAGTCTTAAATGTCGTTTACTACAGCAAACTTAAATCTTATTTAGTTGACTTAAGCAGAGCTTGAGAAAATTGCTCGGCAATTTCTTTTTTCTTTGATGCTGGTACATCGGCATTAATGATGTTGGTTGCGATGTTACCTACAACCATCAGCGCTAGTTCAGCTGATGCATCATGCTTTTCAAGTACGTCAAACACATCGCTAATGATCTGTTCAATTTTCTGATTTGTATATTTTGAAGTAATTGGCATAGGAAATCTTGTTTAATGTCTTAGTTTAAAGTTTAAGAAAGCGCTCTATAATAACCCACACTCTAGTCTTACTGATAACCTTTTCCATTATGAGTCTTACACTTTCTAATGTCATCCTTCATCAGCTGACAAAAAACGATCAAGATGAAATCGAAATTAACCTAAGAAATCAGGTGCTTGATGCTGATTCTTCTACCGAAGGTCTCGTTGCTGAACTACATCGAGTATACAGCAGTAAAGGGGCAAAAGGCTTCGCTCTCTTTGCTGAAGACAGTGAATTTTGTCATTGGTTGAAACAATATCGCACTGGTGAAATGGATTTCTTAACATTTTCTAACCAATCAGCGCAGCGTTTACAGGTTGAACTAGCAAAATATCCCTTCGCTGAAGCTGGCACATTAGTGATGACAGAATACCAATCACTGGCTACTGATTATTTATTTATTGGTTTGTTGCCAACTTGTCATAGCATGAAAGTGACTGAGCAATTAGATATCAGTGCCACCGATTACCTTGATGTCGCTAAAATGGATATTGTTGCTCGCATTGATTTATCATCGTGGGAAACAGATTCGGATTCAAATCGTTACCTGACGTTCATTAAAGGGCGTGTAGGGCGAAAAATTTCAGACTTCTTCCTAGATTTTCTGCAAGCAGTCGTTGGTCTTGATGCTAAAGAACAAAATCAAGTATTGATGCAAGCCGTTGAAGATTTTTGTGCCGATTCTCGCCTTGATAAAGAAGAGAAGCAGCAATATCGCAAGCAGGTTTATGACTACTGTAATGGCCAATTACAAGCAGGCGATGAAGTGGCGGTTAAAGAATTGGCGGGTGAGTTACCACCAGCAGAAGACGGCACTAATTTTTATGAATTCACGTCAAAGCAGGGCTACGAGCTAGAAGAAAGTTTCCCTGCTGATCGTACCGCAATGCGTAAATTGACCAAGTTTGTGGGGGCGGGTGGTGGCATGTCGATTAATTTTGACAGCATGCTATTAGGTGAGCGTATTTTCTATGATGCAGAAACCGATACCTTGACGATTAAAGGCACGCCACCTAACTTGAAAGATCAGTTATTACGCCGTTTGAATACTGATAATTAATATCTAGAGGTCTAGCGCCTTAGTTCGATGGTATTTACTCAAACCACCTAGCGTGCTTTTGTGCAACACAAGAGTAAACTCGGTGGTTTTTTGTGCCTGTTTCTCATCGTAATCGCTTGTTGGTATTCACCAATATATTGTCTATTATTTTAATTGTGTAAAACAGATTTCATATCAAGGTGTTGAGAATCATTCTCCTTACTTTAAATGTTAACTTTTTAGGTGGTTAAATGAGTAAAGTGCAGTCGTTCGATTGTCGGCGAACTCGTCAAATACTTTATGTCATGCTCGTGATTGTTGCTGCCTCTATAGTAGGAGGCTGCTACTTTTCTTATCAATTAACTCAAGTATTGAATGCTATTTCTCAAATATCGACTTTAGAAAGTGAAGTAGAACAACTGCAACATGGCTTGCTTGTGTATGCCTCAAAGCTGGCGTTGTTTAATATGGCTCTGATGGTCGTCACATCACTTTTGGCTATTACTTCAATATTTACTGCTGTAAAAACGAGTGCGGTTAATAAACAAGCCGAACAACCATTTGTTGCCTCTCAAGATTCCCCTCAATCTGCGAGTCGTCTTTATTCCTCAGAAGATACGATCTTAGACATTAATTCTATTCTAGAAAGTATGAATGGTGACAAAGAATCCGTTGTGATGTTGTTAGAGATATTTCGAGATGAGTATTCAGCTTACGGTCTACGATTGAGAGAATTGATTGAAGGCTCACAGACCGAAGAGGCATTACGCTTAGTACATAATTTAAAAGAAGTTGCGGGTAGCCTTGGTGCTCCAAGATTAAAAATTGAGTCTGAACGACTAGAAAAGAGCTACCAGCAACAAGAACCTGTAACTGTTAATGATGCCGACAAATTAACAGAGATTGTTTACTTAGTGGTTAATGCGATTAATGAATATTTGATTGTTGGAATAAAAAATTCCAGCGATGTTGCTGCTCCCCTGAATATAGAAGCAAAGAAGACCTCATCTATCATAGACGCAAGTAATAAAGCTAATGAAGCGTTGGGGAACACTGAGCTGTCAGTGGCTGATACTGATAAAGAACCGATATCTCCAGAACTAACAACAAAGGCTGCTATCGATATTCCACTTATGCTAGAAACAATGGATGGCGACTCAGATTCTGTGCAAATGCTTTTAGACATATTCATGGATGAACATGCTGCTGATGCGGAAAAGTTACACTGCTTAGTTTCACAATGTGAGCCATCGAATATCAGCGAACCAGCGATCAGAATTGTGCATAGTCTCAAAGGTGTGGCGGGTAGTTTAGGTGCTGAAAAATTAAAAGTGATAGCGGGTGACATTGAGATAAAGTTGATACAGCATCACGTTGTGAGTGAGGCGGATTATCGTGCTTTATCTTTAGCTCTAGATGAATGTGTTACGTACGCTATGTCTTATATTTCTGAAGGGGCGAATATTCATGCTTAAAGTTTGAAAGCGCAAACTTTATTACAGTATTTTACGCTGTAAAATGATGGCTTTATCAACATAAAAGTGTGATCGAAGTATTGTTTTGATCTTAATCAACAATCTGATGGTGCAGCGGTGGATAATAGCCGCACTATGACAGTACTAAATAGACATTCAGTTCGTACGCAACGTGAACTGGATACAGTGACGGCGATGATTCGCCTATATTGTAAAACGTTGCACCGTGGGGCGATTACTTGTCCTGAATGTGAACGTCTTTTCGAATATGTTGAAAGCAGGATGGCCAATTGTCGTTTAGTTGATGAAAAGCCAAGTTGTTTACAATGTCAGGGGCAGTGTTACCAATCAGCAAAGCGTTTGCAGGTCATGCATGTGGTGCGCTGGTCGTTACCAAGGTTCTTGTGGCGGCATCCAGTTAAAGCGCTACAGTTTAAAGTCGATGAGATACGTTCAAATACTATTTTATCATCACGTAAAACAGGCGACATTAAATAGCCTGATGACGGTGATAGATTAAGATAGCGAAGGGCGGGAGCCACTGAAGTAGAGTGTTACCAAGGCTGTGTTTTGATAGTTGTTTTTCGGTAATCATCAAATTACCGAAGTGCAGTTAACAGATCACAGCCTTTTTTATTATGTGTGTTTTATATTAACCAGCAATTTTGGTTAATACTTTCATCAGTAGTTTAATACGAGGTTCGATAGTATCGAGTTCTAAGTACTCATTAGCACTGTGGAAGCCTGCACCAGCAGGGCCAAGGCCATCAAGCGTTGGAATACCCATTACTGCCGTTAGGTTAGCATCTGAGCCACCACCCACTTCTTGCCACTTAATATCGATACCAAGCTCTTTGCCAGATTCTTCAACCAATGCCATCAGTGCTTCTGTTTTCTCTGTTGGCACCATCGATGGTTTATGCGCTTCACGTTCAACCGTGATAGTTACGCCTTCCACAAAGGGTGTTTCTGTTAGTGCACGAATTTTCGCATCAGCATCTGCGTATTCGTCGTTATCCCAGAAACGTACATCAACAACTGCTTCTGCTGAATCAGGCACGATGTTCGCACCTGCACCACCTTTGGCGATACCGACATTTAATGTAGTACCCGATTCAAAATTGGTTAAACTGTTTATCGCCAAAACCCAGTTGGCCATTTCAGTGATAGCACTGCGACCGTTCTGTGGTTCATTGCCAGCATGCGCAGCTTTACCTGCGAATGTTAGACGGTAACGAGCCATACCTTTACGCGCTTTCACTAAAGAGCCATCAGCACGTGCTGCTTCTGCAACAAGTACATTCTTTGCATTAACGGCAACGCTTTTTAGCCATGATTCTGAGTGCAATGAACCGATTTCTTCATCAGGGTTCATGCAAATGCAGATAGATAGCTTATCGAGTGTTTCTTTGTCCATATTACGTAAAGCATGAACAACATTAAGTAAGCCCGATTTCATGTCAGAAACACCGGGGCCGTATGCGCGTTTTTCATCAAACGTCATTGGTCGTGCAGCAGCGGTTCCTTCAGGGAAAACAGTATCCATGTGACCAACAAGCATTACGTCGATGTCGCTGCTTTCAGGTTTGTTACGTACTTCTAGACCAGTACCCGCAATACCACAATCGATACGCTTAACATGCCAGCCCATATTCAGATATTTTTGTTGCATCTGGGTGGCAATAACTTCGATACCGTCTTTAGTATACGTACCGCAATCAACATCTATTAGTGGGCGAAGTTCTTGTAAGTAATTTTCTAGAGAGAAATCTTGTAAGGCGAAAGTCATCGGAAACTCCAAAGAGACTCAGTGGTGAGTTTTAATCGCGAAAAGAAGGAAGAGAGCAGAGGCCCTCTCCATTGACATCTATATACGGAAAAGCAGTATATGGAAAACCTATACCAGAATGTTCATTACAAACATTGCTGCAAAAGCGTTGAGCACAGATAGGGCAATCATTACTGGAATGTATCGGCCTTCAGTTTTGATTGGGCCCATAATACGACCCATGTATTGAACTTGAGAGCCCATAAGGTAGATTGCTGGGGCTAAAATTGCGATGTGTTGCCCATTTAAGATACCTTGGTCAAATAGTGTAATAACCACACCTACCGCACCGCCCATCGACATCCAAGCACCGATCAGTACAGCTGCTGCTTCACCAGGAAGACCAAATACAGCCATAATTGGTGAGAATACGGTGCCCATAAGCTCTAAAGCGCCAGTGATCTGCAATGCTTTGATGATCACAAAAGCCATTAATACGTTGGGTACAGTTGACGTTGTTGCTATTACCCAACCTTTTTTAGCACCTTCAACGAAAATGTCTGTCACCATTGGTTTTTTAGCCGTAGTCATTATGCTGTTTCCTCTTTCATTTCAGGCTTTGTATCTTCTTTATCTGCTTTACCTTCAGTAATGTTTAGGTATAAGCGGAACATGTTGGCACCGACAAATTTAAAGATAAACATGATGGCAACAGCGAGACCAATAGATGATGTAACCGCTGGCGTACCATCTGTATTGGTTAATGTGAACAGCACAGCACCAGAAGAGAAGAAGTTAACAATGGCCGCACCCGCAGAAAACTGGAACATAGTGAAAATATCGGTTTGCCGCTTGGTTAGATGACCTTCATCTTTTAATTGGCGCGTCATTGCCGCACCTGCATCTGTACTTTGTAGCGAGGCTATAAGTGCAAGACCAGAGTTTCCAGGAATACCCATTAAAGGGCGAAGCAGCGGCGTTAGAATTTTACGAGCAGCATCTAGCGCGCCATAGTGTTCTAGAACATTGATCATGCCTAAAGCGAACATTACTGTTGGGATTAACGTTAACGCGAAAATGAAACCGTCACGAGCACCGCTACCGCCTTTACCGCGCAGTGAGGTTGTAGCCGTTTGGATGCCATCAGCAGTGTCGTTTACAGCGTAAACAACGTTACCAAATGAACCATTTAAGGTTGTGAAATCAAAAACGCCATACCATTCGTTTGATTGAAGTAGCCCAGAAAAGAAGACCATAGCAAAGGCGAGGGCAATGTAGCTGCCAATCGTTACTTTGCGGTCTTGTCCAACCTGATTGCTCATGAATATAACCCCTTAGGAAATTAAAATCGCAAATGCGAAGATGTGTCTTTCGTAATCCTGTTCAAAAGCTTTAATATTTTGATACAAGTGAAAACTAAGATTTAAATAAACTAGCGCTATTTTCACTGATTTTGATGGGGTTTTATTGATTGGGGTCAAGATGTGCTACTGAATATTAACACTTTGGAGTTAGTTGATGTTTTTGTGATCTTATTCACTAAAAATACACCATTAATATGTTTTTAAATTTAATGGCTTATTTTACGTATTTGTTAATTTAAATTGATAGATTACAGTCGCTTATATTTTAGTATAAAAATATAAGTGAACGATATATTACTGAATATATACAGAGAAGGTATAAAAAAAGAGCGCTATTAGGCGCTCTTCTTTGAGTTGTTTGTTTTGTGTTTTTTACTGTTAAGCTGTTTGCTGAGTAACCGCTAGGTTCTCATTGTCATCAGTTTCTTCGATAATCGTTGGTGGGCAACGGTCAACAAACCAACCCATGTAAGATGTCACGATAGTCACAATAATACAGACGAAGCTTAACCACATAAATGGTGCGTAAGAGAAGGTTGCAACCCCCAAGATACTCGCCATGTAAATACCGTTATCACTCCAAGGCACCATACCAGATGTTAACGTACCGCCAAATTCCGCGTTACGAGACAGGTTCTTACGTTGGTAACCTAGGCGGTCGTAGTTCTTCGCACAGATTTTAGGCGTTAGAATTAATGATACGTACATCGCAGAACCAAATACGTTACCAAAGAATGCAGTCGCAATCGTGGATGTAGCTAAGCTACCCGCAGAGTTAACGCGTTTTTCGAATAACTTAGCAACAGTTTGTAGTACACCTACTTTATCAAGTAGACCACCAAAACCCAGACCAAAGATGATAACGGCAACTGAACCCAGCATAGAAGACATGCCACCACGGTTTAGAATCGCATCAATGAAGTCAACGCCAGAACTAATAGAGAAAGGTGCCCATGCAGTGTTAAATGCCACTAGTGGGTCCATATCTTGAACCATTACCGCCCATACGATACCTAGCAGCGAACCGAAAGAGATAACAGGGAAAGACGGTAGACGCATTGCCAGTAGGCCTAGAACAATAATCACAGGGATGAAAGAGAATGGAGAGATAACAAACTGATTTTCCATCGCAAGAATGACAGAATCAACCTGAGCCATGTCCACATTACCTGCATAGTGCAAACCAGCAGCGGTAAATAGAATACCTGTAATGATGTAACTGATTAATGCGATAGGTAGCATGCCTTTGATGTGTTCCATCACTTCTACGCCAGACATAGAAGAAGCAAGAATTACCGAATCAGATAGTGGCGACATTTTGTCACCAAAGTAACAACCTGAAAGTACAGCACCTGCAGTCATTGGAGCTGGAACACCAAGACCTTGTCCAATACCCATCATCGCAATACCAGCGGTACCCGCAGCACCCCAAGATGTACCTGTTGCTAACGCCGTTAGTGAACAAATAATCATGGTTGCAAGTAAGAAAATGGATGGATGAATGGCTTGCAAGCCGTAATAAATGATTGTTGGAACAATACCACCTGCAATCCAAGTACCCACAAGAGCACCTACAGCAAGCAGTATTAATACAGCCCCTAAGCCATTTGAAATGCCTTGGGTTGCCGCCTTTTCAAGCGATTTGTAGTCATGGCCAAGTTTGATACCTAGCGCAATAATAATGAACCAGCCGATATACAGTGCTAGTTGAATAGGTAAATCAAGTTTAGCGGTGAAAGAGAATGCCAGTGCAAGGAAAGTACCAAGGGCAAGGATCACTTGCATTAGCGATGGTAGCTTCATAGTCTGTTTTTCCATACTGTTAACCTTGTTTGATCGAGCATATTAAAGGGGAAACCCTGAAACTAACGTCAATAAGAACGTTAATAATTAATTTTTTTTTCTGATCACTGAGCCCTTCTTTAAAGAGACTCATGTTGTTTCGGCGCTACTCTATCTAAATGAGTTACTCACTGCGATAGATATTGTACTTTTCTGTGACCTGAATCTTTTAGTGCTAGTAAACGTTTAAAAATCTATGTTTACATGTACTATTACTGTTAAATTTAAGTGTTGGGTTTGTTTTTGTGTTGTTTTTTAATCGATTTATAAGTTGTGTTTTTATATTAATGTTGTGTTTTTTAAAGTGTAAATAACTACATATACTTATTTTACTGGTCTTTTAAGTTCTAATTGTCAGGCGGTGTAGACTATCAGGGTGTGGGTTCTTATTCAAAAAATGTGGTTTATTTGATTTTGTTGTTTGGTGGTAAAAAAGCTTGTCTGGAGTGTGAATTGTTCACTTTTGTTGGCTATTGATGGTAGTTTGCTCACCTTTAGTTTGTTTTCTAGCCCGTATTAATTGTTGGTCTAATGTGTGTATTTACTGTCTTATGTGCCAACTAATCTTTAAGTATTAAGTCAGTAAAATAAAACGTGTCTGGGATTTTTATGCAATTTCTTCAGATTCTGCTTGTTTTTCACAGTTTAAATCTCTATAGATGGGGATAGTAATATTCATTCTTTTAGTAATGGGAATATTACTACGGGTGTAGAGTTTGTAATTATGAACAAGGAGTGTAGCAAGCGATGATGAAGGTTGGTTTAGTTGGTTGGCGTGGCATGGTGGGTTCTGTGCTGATGCAGCGCATGGTTGAAGAGGGTGACTTCAATTTCATTGAGCCTGTATTTTATTCAACATCTCAAATCGGAATCCCAGCGCCTAACTTAGGCAAAGATGCTGGCTTACTGCAAGATGCGTTTGATATTGAAAGTTTGAAAAAGCTGGATGCCATTATTACCTGTCAAGGTGGTAGCTATACAGAAAAAGTATACCCAGCATTGCGTGCTGCAGGTTGGAAAGGTTATTGGATTGATGCTGCCTCTACATTACGCATGGATCCCCAATCTATTATTACGCTAGATCCGGTTAACTTTGATCAAATCAAACAGGGTATTCATAGCGGAACTAACACTTACGTTGGTGGTAACTGTACGGTTAGTTTAATGCTAATGGCGGTTGGTGGCCTGTATAAAGAAGGCCTTGTTGAGTGGATGACATCGCAAACCTACCAAGCGGCTTCTGGTGCGGGTGCGAAAAATATGCGTGAGTTGATCAACCAAATGGGTGTGATTAACGATACGGTGTCAAGCGAGCTTGCAAACCCAGCAACATCGATTCTAGATATTGATCGTAAAGTATCTGAAACCTTACGCTCACCTGGTTTTCCTGCGCAAGAATTTGGTGCACCGCTTGCGGGCTCATTAATTCCGTGGATTGATGTGAAGCGTGACAATGGCCAGAGTAAAGAAGAGTGGAAAGCGTCGGTAGAAACAAACAAAATTCTGGGCTTACAAGATAACCCAGTGCCGATTGATGGTACGTGTGTACGTATTGGTGCGATGCGCTGTCACAGCCAAGCATTAACGTTGAAGCTGAAGAAGAATGTACCGTTAGATGAGATCGAAGAAATGATCGCATCACATAATGATTGGGTTAAAGTGATCCCGAACGATCGCGATGCGACCGTTCAAGAGCTTAGCCCTGCGAAAGTAACAGGTACATTGTCTGTTCCTGTTGGTCGTTTACGTAAACTGGCAATGGGTGATGACTTCCTTAATGCCTTTACTGTTGGTGACCAATTACTATGGGGTGCTGCAGAGCCACTTCGTCGTACACTTCGCATTATCTTGTCTGAAAAAGCGTAACGCGAAAAAACCGACATAAATAAAAACGCCTGCACATGCAGGTGTTTTTGTTTGTTACCGATAAGAATATTTTTACTTTTAGCTTTTATGTATATTTAGTCTCTTAACATTTCTTTTTGTTCTCGTCTTTTTCTGAACAAATGCAGCATGTCTTTTTGCTTTAACTTCGCCATACCGACATAAGCCACAGGTACGACGAATAATGAAAAGAATGTCCCCGCTAATAATCCGCCAACTAATACCAACCCAATATTAATTCGACCTAATGAGCCCGGTCCAGAAGCCAGAGCGAGTGGCAAAGATCCTAAAATCATAGTTAATGACGTCATTAATATTGGGCGTAAGCGTGATTGCGCGCTGCTTAAAATAGCCTCAGTAGCGGATAGCCCATTACTGCGTTGCTTATTGGCGAATTCAACCAAAAGTATGCCGTGTTTGGTGACCAGCCCGACCAAGGTTAATAGCCCTATCTGGGAGTATATGTTCAGGCTTTGGCCGAAGACCCGCAGTGTTAGCAATGCACCCACGATACACAGTGGTACTGTCAACAGGATGATTAGAGGGTCGACAAAGCTTTCAAATTGCGCCGCCAATATCAAATAGATAAAGACAATGGCTAGCAAAAATAGTGCTTGGGTACCTGCCTGGGAGTCGGTCAGATCTTTGACTATCCCGTTATATTGATAACCTTGAGAATTGCTTAACAACGTCGGTACTTGTTGGTCTATGTAGGTTTTGATATCACTCGCGGTATAGCCGGGCATCAGATCAGCAGTGATTTCTGCGTTGTCTTGTCCCATAAAAGTTTTAAAGTTCGATTCTGATGTTGCCTGCTTAATCGAAACAAATTGAGACAAAGGCAGTGTTTGTCCTGATTCTGATGTTACATAAAGCTTATCCAGCACTTGAAAATCACCCAAGGCTTTACGGTTCACTTGTACTTGAATAGGGTAGGTGAACCCGTCATCAGCTTGTAAGTCAGCGGCTTTTACTGAGCCTAAAAAGGTTGATAATGCATTGGTCACATCACTGTAATTCACGCCTGAAAGAATAATCGCATTACGATCAATGGATAAATCGAAACGTAGCTGATCCCTTAGCATCGAGTTGTTGATATTTGTGAGCCCTGGGTAATCATCCAATAATTTTTCGACTTTACTGGCTGTATCAGAAAGCGCATTGGTATCTCTATCGAATGTGGTTAATTCTAGAATGAGGTTGGTGGCAATATTTAAATTATCTGCCGAGCGAACGCTGAACGACATATCGTAGGCAGACACTGTTTTACTGGCTTTTTCGATCAGCTCTTTGACAACATCCTCAGCACTGGTTGCTCGCTCTCCCCATGTTTTAAGCAATACATGGTTGGTGGGTGCCCCCTCTATATATGAAAGGTTTGCTCTAATGGCAGCATTTCCGTCCATTACGCTATTGAGCTCGGCGTTATGATCGAGGTGGTATTGGCGTCCAACACCTGTCGGAGCAACCGATGTCACATCGATAAATCCAGTGTCTTCGGTTGGTAGCAATACGCGAGGCATGGTCCATAGAGCCATACCTGATAACACGACCAAGGTTAATGCAATCGCAGACATAACGCGCTTGCGCTCAAACCACTTACGCAGTTCTTGGATATAGCGATTCGTTATTTGGATTATGACACCATCGATAGCGGTAAACCATTTGGGCTGCTTAACCATAGGTTTTATCAAGTAGGCACTCATCATCGGTGACAGTGTTAATGCGACGATGCCTGAAATAATAACGGCAGCTGCCAATGTGAATGCGAATTGGCGGAACAAGTCAGCCGTTAAACCAGACATGAGGCCGATAGGTAAATAGACCACAGCCAGAGTCAGGGTCATGGCGATAACGGGGAAAATAATTTCTCGGCTGCCTTTAAGCGCTGCGTTGAAAGGAGTCTCACCATTTTCTACATGTCGGTAGCAGTTTTCGACCACCACAATGGCATCATCGACCACCAAGCCGATGGCTAAGATAATAGCGAGAATCGTTAAAACGTTAATGCTAAACCCAAGCCCAGCCATGACGGCAAAAACACCAATAACACACACCGGAATGGTAATGATGGGTACAGATGCAATACGGAAAGAGCCCATGAATAAGACAACAACCAAAGAGACTAAAATAATCGCTTCTACGAGGGTAGAGAAACCTTCGTCAATGGCTGCCTTAATAAAATCGGCTTGGTTATACACCATTGTCATCTCCATACCATCGGGGAGATGTTGTTGCATGCGGTTGATTTCTGCTTTTACATTTTCAGCCACAGTGACAGGATTTTCGCTGCTTAGCGGTAAAATTTGTAAAGACATAGCAGGCTTGCCAGAAATACTCAGCAAGCTTGGCGTTAAGCTTTCTTCTCCCATTTCGACATTGGCGACATCGTTGACTCGAATAACATTGCCGTTATCGACGCGTATAACAAGATCTTTTACATCATCAATGTTTTCAACTTGGTTGACGGGATTAATTGAGAAGTCTCGCGCTTCGCCCATAATCGTACCCGCTGTAAATGTCGCGTTATACGAACTCAAGGTACCGACAACATCTGCAGCTTTTATATTGAGTGCCATCATGCGCTCTGGGTTCAACCACACACGTACCGCTTTAGATGAACCACCATAAGGGCCCCATACACCACCCACACCTTGTATGTGCTGAAATTGAGGAACCAGCTGCTGGCTAATGTAATCGTACATTTTTTGCTGATCGATACCACCAGTATTCACGAAGGTAACAATATTACTGGCAGCACTTGTATCTGATGAGTCATCAGTGACGGTGGGTTTGTCCGTCATACTGGGTGGAAAGTCGTTAATTGCCTCGACACTACTACGTAACTTGTTCATTAAGTTCGTGTATTCAATGTCATCGACATCATCGTTAAACAGAATGTTTAGCGAACAGCTGCCTTCTTGGCAATCGGTGCTCATGGTTTGAACGTTGTCGATACCGGTGGCGGCATCAATCAGTTTATCTGCCACATTACGTGACATAAATTCCGCACTGGCACCAGTAATTGAGGCACTTACCGTTGCTGTCGGTGTGCTATGTTCAGGGAAGTATTGAATGTCCAGTTTTTGGAATGAAATCACCCCCAATAACACGACGGCAATACTCAGTACTGAGGCAAAAACAGGATGGCGAATGCATATTTCAGGTAGGCGCATTAGTTCACCTCGTTTGTTGGTGTTTCATTTGCCATAACCGATGTTGATTTAGCAGATATTGGTGCCACTGCAGCGGATGGTTCAACGGGTTCTGGTGTGAGTTTTGCCTCCGGCTCTGGCATTGCTTTTGATGTTTCAGAAACAGCTGGTTTTGACTTTTCAACTGCCGACGTCACCAGTGCTGGAACCGCACTTTTTTTAGCCGCTGGCTTATGGTTAATAATGGTGATTGGTGTGTTGATTTCAAGCTTTTGCTGACCAGTCGTTATAACTTGATCCCCCTCCTTAAGACCCGCATTCACAATGACATAGCCATCATTGGTATTCTTCCCTAATGTGACATCCTGCTTGGTCGTGCCACTGTTGCTATAAAGCCAGACATAACGTTCATCGTTTTGCGCCAATACCGAGTTTTGTGGCACGACGAGGTGTGAGTTACCTTTATGGAAAAGCTGTTTTACGTTTGCAAACATACCAGGGGCTAGGTGGTTATCTGGGTTATCAATACGGGCATGAATTTCGACACGCCCAGAGCTGACATCGACAGCTGGTGCGACATAATCAACCACACCTTCAAAGGTCGCTTCTTTAAACGCTTCCACCGTAACTGTCACAGTTTGTCCTTTAGCGGCTTTACCTAGTTTTGGCTTATGGCGTATTTCACTTCAACAGGGTTGAGGTTATAGATGCTGACTAGCGTAGTCGATGCCGCGATATGACTGCCGATAGATTGAGTAAAGCTAGAAAGCTGACCATTAAATGGTGCAATGATTTGATAATCACCTAATGCTGCTTTTTTCTGGCTAAAATCAGCTTTTGCTAGATTCACTTCTTCTTTCATTTCATCCACATCTTGTGGAGATAAAGCATCAGGCTGTTTGGCTAGCAAGTTTTGAATGCGGGCAAGTTTGGTTTTTGCTAAGCCTAAAGAGCTTTTGGCTTTATCGAAATCGGCTTTGGCCTTGGTGCTATCTAGTTCTGCAATTAGGTCGCCTTTTTTCACTGCATCACCATCTTTAAAGTGAATGGCGGTGATTTTTTCTCCGGCACTGAAAGTAAGCGCGGCAGAATCAATCGCATTAATCTTTCCCACTTCTTGAATAATGTCTTCAAAAGATCGCGTTGAAATGGTTTCAATAGTGACAGGAACAGGGGCTTGTTCATTGGCAATTGCAGCAGATATGGGTGACATTAATGAGCTCACAAGCAGTATGTTCGAAATGCTTTTTTTATTCATTTATCGGGCTCTTTGAATATTTTATTTTTAATAAGAGCTTTTTTTTACGTGCTATGACGGTGGGGAATGTCAGGCAAAGGTTAAAAAATGTGCCGGAATGTAAGTTTTTATTTTTCTGAAGCTTACATGAACTGAATATGAATAGATTGGTAATTAAGCATGCAGGTAAGGGTATAAATCAGGCCAAAAGTATTGTTGGGCTTGATAGTAAAACTCCCCTTATTGTTAAGAGATAAAAAGACAGCTATAAAAAAGCCTGCAATTAAGCAGGCTCTGTTGGCAATAATTGATCCGCAATGAAGCGATATTATGCCGCTAGGTTCTTCGCTACGAATTCCCAGTTTACTAGTGACCAGAAAGCAGCCATGTAATCAGGACGAACGTTACGGAAATCGATGTAGTAAGCGTGTTCCCACAGATCAACAGTAAGAAGAGGAGTAACACCTTCTTCTGTGATTGGAGTACCAGCGTTAGATGTGTTTACGATTGCTAGAGAGCCGTCAGCGTTCTTAACAAGCCAAGTCCAAGAAGAACCGAAGTTGTTGATTGCTGAATCAGTGAATTTCGCTTTGAATTCTTCGAAAGAACCGAATGCTTTAGCGATAGCGTCTGCTACTTCACCAGTTGGTTCGCCGCCAGCGTTAGGGCTTAGGCTGTGCCAGTAGAACGTGTGGTTCCAGATCTGAGCTGCGTTGTTAAATACACCACCAGTTGAAGTCTTGATGATTTCTTCAAGAGACTTCTCTGCTAGATCAGTACCTTCAACAAGGTCGTTTAGCTTAACAACGTAAGTGTTGTGGTGCTTACCGTGGTGGTATTCTAGCGTTTCTTGAGAGATATGTGGCTCAAGAGCGTTGATTGCGTACGGTAGAGCTGGTAATTCAAATGCCATTGCTCAATTCTCCATTTGGTATATTTGAGAGGGTCAAGCCCCCGACATTGCTTCCGGCAGACTTCAAACGAGCCTGCATTATTTTTCTAAACTGACGCGTTTTATTTTAGCAAGTTTTTACTTTATTAAAAGCCCTAAACGCTAATAATCGTCATGTAATATATCCTTACAGATAATAGGCGTTTTTTTCCAGTCCGTGACAAAGTAGAATGTGACTGTTATAAGACCCTATATAAGCAAATTGTTGTAAGAGGAAGCTATGGAAACCATCGATAAGATTAAGCAACAGATTTCAGAAAATCCAATTCTGTTGTACATGAAAGGCTCTCCAAAACTACCAAGCTGTGGTTTTTCATCTCAAACGTCACAAGCGCTAATGTCGTGTGGTGAGAAGTTTGCTTACGTAGATATTCTTCAAAACCCAGACATTCGTGCTGAACTGCCTGTTTACGCACAATGGCCAACTTTCCCACAATTGTGGATCGAAGGTGAGCTAATTGGTGGTTGTGATATCGTTCTGGAAATGTTCCAGAAAGGTGAGCTTCAGCCGCTAATTAAAGAAGCTGCTGCACGTCGTGATGGCGAAGCTGCTGAGTAAGCGCTAATATATTCCCCCCTTATTTTAGGTGGGGTTATGTATACAAAGCCCCGCACGTTGGGGCTTTGTTGTATCTGGCTGTTTAGCTACCTGCAATTAATTCCCGCCTGAATTCAGCATTCGCAGTGAGTGGGGTAATCGCAATAATGGTATCTAAGCGTATTGATTGTGATTGTCCATCCTGCTCTATGATTAACCATTCTGTCTTATCTGCTTGGGTTTTGGTGTCAATCGCCGTGCCGACCAAAGTTGTCTCATCATTTAGTTCGATAGAAAGCAGATAACGTCGCATACAAGCAATCTCGATAAAGTCGTACCGTTGGCACTGAATCGGTTGGTAGTCACTCATATGCGTCCTGTGATTTTGTCAGTAGTTTATATAACCAAGTTACCTCAAGATGTTCGTATCAGCGAGAACTTGTTGGGATATAGCCTAGGCAAGGTTAACAATCGATAGGTAAAAAAAATCCGCCCCTTAAAGGACGGATTCAGATGTTAAGTTTGCCAATGTTATTTAACCAACGCTATCTAACCAATATCGAGTTAACGAAAGGCTATAACACCATTGATGCTAACCAACCAAATGCGATAAGTGGCAGGTTGTAGTGTAGGAACGTTGGAACCACTGTTTCCCAAACGTGTTCGTGCTGACCATCAGCATTTAAACCCGCTGTAGGCCCTAACGTTGAGTCAGATGCCGGTGAACCCGCATCACCCAGCGCAGCCGCTGTACCGACAAGTGCGATAGTCGCCATTGGTGAGAAACCAAATGTCAGGCACAAAGGAACATAAATAGTGGCAAGAATAGGGATGGTTGAGAACGACGAACCAATACCCATCGTCACAAACAGGCCAACAACCAGCATCAATAATGCCGCTAGCGGTTTGTTATCACCAATAACAGTAGCAAGAGAACTAACCAGTGTTTCTACACCACCTGTTGCTTTCATTACTGAAGCAAAACCGGCAGCTGCAATCATGATAAAGCCGATCATTGCCATCATGTGTACACCTTTAGTGAACACATCATGCGTTTCTTTCCACTTAATCACACCACCAAATGTGAACACCATGAAACCAGCAAGACCACCAATAATCATTGAACCACTGTATAGCTGAGCACCTAGTGCAGCAAAAATAGCGACTACCGCGATATATACATGACGTTTGTTAATTTCTTTGTGTTCAGGTTCGTTAGCCAGAATTTTTTCTTCAGAATACTCGCGAGGCTTACGGTAAGTGACAAATGTCGCCAAAAGTAGGCCGAAAATCATACCAGCGGCGGGTAAAAGCATCGCAATTGGTACTTGGTTTGCTGTTACATCTAGCCCGTTGTCATGTAGGTTTTTCAACAAAATGTTGTTAAGGAATATACCGCCAAAGCCAACGGGTAGAACCATATAAGGTGTTACTAAACCAAACGTTAGTACACATGCGATTAAACGACGGTCTAATTTTAACTTAGCAAAAACATGCAGTAGCGGCGGAATAACAATCGGAATAAACGCGATATGCACCGGAATAACGTTCTGAGAAGAGATAGCCAGTAAAACTAAAATGATAAGAACGCTATATTTTACGCCAGTTGCTGCTGCTGCATTCTCATGTCCACTAATGCGTTTAATGACTTTTTGAGCCAATACATCAGTAATGCCTGAGCGGGAAATTGCGACAGCAAAGGTACCAAGCATTGCGTAGCTTAATGCTGTTGTAGCACCGCCACCTAAGCCGCCTTCAAATGCAGATACTGCCTCTGTTAATGGCATGCCGCCAATCAAGCCACCAATTATGGCGCTAAAGGTAAGCGCAACTACTACATTAACCCGCATAAGTGCGAGTAAAAGCATGACGCATACCGAAATTACTACAGGGTTCATAAAACTAAGATCCATCGTTGTGTTATGTCATAGTTGAAAAGCAGAGAATTGCTAATTATGTGATGCTCGTAATTATTTTTCTCATTTTTTTATTATATTTTGAGCTGTTCTACTCAAAACCAATCAGTTTGCTGGAATTTTTTCACATGTCGAGTAAAAGTTGATACTCGTACGGAATTTTATTGGCATTGTGCCAAGTGTCTTAGTCTTGTCATCTTCCCGACGATATACTGAGATTTCCTGTATTGGTAGGCAGAACAGAACGTTACTGTCGATTTCAACGTTAAAAGTTAATGGAGTTAACCATGAGTGTATTAGTAGGCCGCCCGGCACCTGATTTTACTGCAGCTGCAGTGCTTGGTAATGGTGAAATTGTTGATAGCTACAACTTGATTGAAAATATTAAAGGTAAAGCCGCGGTTATTTTCTTCTACCCGTTAGATTTTACGTTTGTATGTCCATCAGAATTGATTGCATTTGATAAACGTTATGCTGATTTCCAAAGTAAAGGTGTAGAGGTTATCGGCGTATCTATCGATTCTCAGTTTTCACATAACGCATGGCGTAATACGCTGGTGGAAGATGGCGGTATTGGTGAAGTACAGTACCCATTAATTGCAGATACCAAGCATGAAATTTGCAAAGCTTACGATGTTGAACATCCAGAAGCGGGCGTTGCGTTCCGTGGTTCATTCTTGATCGACAAAGAAGGCATGGTACGCCACCAAGTAGTGAATGACTTACCGCTGGGGCGTAATATTGATGAAATGCTACGCATGGTTGATGCACTTCAATTCCATGAAGAACATGGCGAAGTGTGCCCAGCGCAGTGGGAAAAAGGCAAAGAAGGTATGGATGCATCGCCAGCAGGTGTTGCGGCATACTTATCAGAGCACACTGACGATTTGTAATCGTACTGGTGTAAATGCTGAGTAAAGCGTTAGTGTTTTGATGATGCGTAAATAGATAAAAAGAAGGCTAGCCACATGGGCTAGCCTTTTTAGTATTAAGAAGCGAATTTATGGTGTCGTTGTTAGAATACCACCGTTGTTGTTAACTGTAAGGGTGGTACCATCGCCATTAATCAGGCTAGCTACATGCTCTTGCATTTCAAGGGTCGCAGGTTTGCCTGGGGGAAGTGACGTTTCTTGCATGAAACTAGTGTGACTTCCTATAGTGAAGAAGGCAGCTGTTTTCAGCGGTTTGTCTCCTGTAACATCATTTGTTGTAGGAGTTAATCCCAGCTGTGCTTCTGATACAAGGTTTAAAGTACCTGCAAATGCTGAGTAGGGTTTCATGATATCAGTCCCCTCAACCGTTGCTCTTGGTGTCAGATAATTGGGGATAGTACTGTCATCAATAGTCATCGACATATAAACAGGCGTTTGTTCACTAATAAGTGGCGCGTGATTGAGTGGGTCGACTGTATCCAAGATAGTTTGAGATGCATATGCAAATTCGCTGTATAAGCTATAAATCGATTCAAGTTGGCTGAGCGACTCATTACTACCACTATTCACTAGCGATCGTTCGTATTGCCCATAACAAGTTGCCATTTGTATCAAATTTGGGTTACTACATATCGCCGCAAATTCATCACTGCTTTCCGACAGTAAGGTACCTTTGACAAAATTACCAAATGAGCCTGACTCAAGAAGTAGATAGGGAATACCAGCCCCTGGGTTTGCGAATGCAAACTTATTGATATTAAAGAGCAGTGGGTCTGTTTCTTCATTGACAGTACGATTGGCAACATAGGCCAAATCAATACCTGTAATTGCCCCTAGAGAGTGACCGACAAAATTAACGCCTTTGGTTGGGCTAAGCCAGTTGAGTTCACTGGTTGGATCGATAACACCGGCTTCTATCTCAGCTGCAATCCTTGCAAACTGAAGACCGATAGCTACGCGCAGGTTGATTTGATCTGTAATGCTCTGACGAATATTATCCCGACCAACAGGAAGATATAGTAAGTTCAGAAAGATGCTTGGATCTGTTGAAGCATTAACTGTGCTTCCATCTGGAAGTGAGATGCCTCGAGTGCCATGTAGCGGTAGGTCGATTGCGAAGATGGCGTTACATGAATTACTAATAATTTCATCGGGAAGATTACTGGTTTGCAATGTATCTTTGTCGGCGGTTATTCCGTGTTGGAAAATAGTCACTTGGTTAGCGCCCACAGCCTGACAGGCTGAGCCATCTGGCGGTGTGATAAGTGTATATTCTACTTGTTGAACCGATTTAAGTTTGGGCACCGGACTATAACGAGTAATCAGGCGCTCTTCATCTAAAGGCTTGCCATCGGACAGGATGATCTCTTGACCTGTTAACAGTGGTAGAATTCTCAGCTGAATCTCTGGGTCTGTTGCAATTTTTTCGAGATCTTCAAGCGTGATTTCAAGTTCAGTTAGCTTAGCCATCACAATGGCTTTGTCAGCATCTGGGCCCTTTTCAAGTACATACTGGATACTGGCAAGGCTAGGCATGCCGCTCTGCCAAGGTGTTGAAGCAAACTTAGCAGCATCTGTTTCTAGATAGTAAGGCAGGTAGACATTACCTTTGTATACGTCTTTATTATTATCTGAAGCAGCAGTATCTTTAATAGGGGCAGTCATGGTGAGTAGCTTTGAGAGATCTTCAGAAGACACGTCCGTACTAATTGCAGTGCCCGTCCAGACTTTATCTGCTCCTTTTTGCAATGCTAGAGCTGAGGCCGCTTTTGCTGCATACATCACATCACCAGCTGATGCAGTTGTAAACCAGTTAGAGAAGATGATTTTATCTTTATCTATTCCAGCTGCAGCAAAAGTTGCTTCACTTAAATGGGCAACTTTTTGTGCAGGCTCTAGTGCCATATCTGGTGTTGGGGTAGTTGATTTCAATACAGCATAAGTGCTACTCATTCCTACTGGGTTACCTTTTTCATCCTTAAGATCAGATGTAATAGCAAACTGGTACTGGCTAGCGGGCTTGAGAGGTTTTAAGAAGATAATTGTCAGTGTTTTACCTGATGCACTAACTATGAAATCACCATTAGCAACCGTTAATGGTGTAGGGGAGGTATTGGCATAATTCGATGAACTTGGGTCACCCGTTTCTAGAAGATAAAAACCATCTTCAGCAGTTTCAGCATTAAGGTTATTGCCTGTAAACTCAATAATTATTGGTTGGTTTGTGCTCCAGCCATCCGTTTTGCCAAGTGCAACGGCAGGGTTAGAAATATCCGTTGAGTACCCTTCTGTACCGACATCGCCATCCGTTTTTATCGTGCCGTCAAAACTGTCCATTGCAAGGTAAGTTGGTGTAACGATAACAGGTTTTGAAGGATCACTAACAAGGTCGAAATTAATTTTTGTTTCTGCTTTTAAACTTTCACCAATATTTGGATTTAATGTTGGGTCACCAGAAGTGGTGGCATCATCACCACACGCAGTTAAGCCAAGCGTTGAAGCAACGAGCAAAGCAAGTAATTTTTTATTCATGAAATTTTTCCTTAAAGATCTTATCGCGAGAATTAGAATTTGTAGTTAACTTGTGCTGCACCTAGCCACGCATAGTTTTTGCCACTAAATTCATACTCTCTGCCATCGACATACTCTTCCTTAAATGTGTCGCTCTTGCCGTAAAGGTATGTGACACCGAGATCAAATGATAAATCATTGTTATAAAGGTAAGTAAAGCCAGCTGAATACCAGTAACGGTCAGTATCAGGGATGCTTAATGTGGCCTTACCTGCTTGCTCATCAAACGCGAAGCCTGTACGGAGTATCCATTCAGGGTTAAGGGTATATGTTGCACCGATGGAGTAGCGGAAGTTATCGTCATAATCTTCTTCTTTGAGCAGACAGGTATTATTTATACAGTCATCACTTGTTGCTTTAAGTTCGGTAAATTTGCTCCATTGAGTCCATTGAACACCATAGTGTACAGCCCATTGCTTTGATAATTGGTGAAAACCACCAATTTCAGCAATTGCAGGAAGAGGGACTTTTAGAACACCATCAACGGTGGCCGGGTTGGTTGGGGAAGCACCCGCAACACCACTACCTTGATAATCAGTGAATTTACCTTCGAACTCTAAATCTACTTGCGAGCGGTAGCTAAAACCAAAGCGGTTATTTTCATCTAATTCCCATAAGGCACCAATATTCCACCCCCACTCCCACGTATCACCCTGAAGATTGATAAGTGTTTGGCTTGGTTCAGTGTCATATATAGGTGCAAGGCTTCCGAAATTACGGTTTAATTCCGCATCGGCATAAACAAGAGATACACCAGCACCAACACTGAAATGTTCATTTATTCGCCATGAGATGTTGGGATTAATATTTAGGGTGATTAGATCGGTCATGCCTGCTAAAGCACCGAAATTTGCATCTGCGGGGTAGTCGGTTGCGAATCCATAATTCGAAAATATCCCAATCCCCCAAGCTAATTGATCGTTAATCGGTTGAATAAAATAACCAGCTGGCACAGCAGCAAAGGGGGCAACATTGTTGTACGTTTGGCTTGGAGTGCTATCAACAGTAGATATGTCAACGGAAGGGTCAATCAGAGATAAACTACCTGAAAACTCCATGCGTTCAAACATGGCCATCGCTGCGGGGTTGCGTGCAAGAACAGATGCGTTATCTGCTACTGCAACTTCACCTGAGAATGCTCGGCCAAGGCCTGATGCAGAGTGTTCATTAACTTGGAAGCCCGCTGCATTTACATTAAGTGACATTAAAGCAGCTGTTACGGCAATAGCACTGAATTTTATATTTTTGGACATTATTATTTTGCCTCTTTATTTAGCTTCTTGTTCTTCATTCCATGAAGGAAAAACAACTCAATTTTATTGAGTTTCAACAATGTTCAGGTAAACAGAGCCATGTTAGGCGCGCTGAAAGGAAAGGATGCTATCTAGGTATAGATGCGTCATATCCATATGATGCAAAGTGATTATGCTTGCACGATTAGTCTCTCATGGGAATTGTCTGAAACAATATGAAACACAGTTATGGAGTATAAAGAGGAAAGTTTAAAATGTTAACCCAGTGTAAATCATTGTTTTTGATATTGATGGCTAATCGAGCAGTATTCGATTGTATTGCGTTTTAAACGCTTGTTTTAAATAAAACGAGCGTTTGGAATCATAGATCTAAAAGCCCAGCAGTGCTGGGCTCATAGGAGGTCTGATGAGTTTTGGTTGTTTTAATTTTGAGACTTATTGATTTCTTCTGTTTGAGATTCAAAAAGCGGCCATCCGCCTAATTTCTTCCATTTGTTAACAATCTCACAAAACAGTTCTGCTGTTCGCTCGGTATCATAGAGGGCAGAGTGTGCTTCTTTGTTATCAAATGCGACTCCAGCCGTCTTACAGGCTTTCGCTAAAACAGTTTGACCGAATGCTAAACCGCTTAATGCGGCAGTGTCGAAAGTGGCAAAAGGGTGGAAAGGATTGCGTTTTAGACGGGCACGTTCTGATGCTTCCATTACAAAGCTATGGTCGAAGTTAGCATTGTGCGCAACCATGATCGCACGTGAGCAATCAGCGGCTTTTTGTTCTTTACGTATTTGCTTATAGATTTCTTTTAATGCCGTTTCTTCAGACACAGCGCCACGTAATGGGCTGAACGGGTCACGAATGCCATTAAATTCTAATGCTTCTTTATGTAAAACTGCGCCTTCAAAGGGTGCTACATGAAAGTGAATGGTTGACGCTGGTTTTAACCAACCATCTTCATCCATTTGTAATGTAACGGCACAGATTTCAAGTAGGGCATCAGTTTTAGAATTAAAGCCGGCAGTCTCAACGTCAATGACTACGGGGAAGTAGCCGCGGAAGCGACTTTTTAATGTATTTAGTTCGTTTTGTTCGCTCATAACACTGCTGTCGATAAAAAATAGGCTGGCATTATGTCAGATTCAGAAGTCTAGCTAAACCTTCTGGTTACAAATGTTCATAATCTGACGGTGATCGACTAAAGATTTTTGAATTAAATTCGATACAATAGGAAGTAGCGCAAAAGCCCGGTTGTTAGATTTGGAAAAGCATGAATACATTTTTTAAAATTGTTTGTTTAAATGCTTCGGTATTAACGAGTTTAGTATTAAGTCCGTCAGTCATGGCTGCTAAACAATATGTGGCGACACCAGCACAATCAAGCTGGAAAGTTGCAGTCGATACGCCACTTGAATGCCGTATGATTCATGCTATTCCAAGTTATGGAGAGGCTCAATTCACGTCAAAGGCGGGGAAAAAAATCAATTTAGATTTTGAGCTTAAAATGCGCCGCCCTATGGGTGAAACACGCAATGTCAATTTAGTGTCAATGCCTGCGCGTTGGATGCCGGGTGAAGCGGCTGAACCGATAACGCAAATCCAATTTTTTAAGCAGTTCGATGGTTACGTCGGTGGTCAAATGGCGTGGGCAATGTTATCTGAGCTTGAAAGTGGGCGTTATCCTACGTTCAGTTATAACGACTGGCAGCATCGAGATAAAATGATTGAAGTAGGGCTTTCTGCGGTGTCTTTTCAAGCGCCATACCAGCAATTTAGCGTCTGTCTAGATAACCTGCTTCCATATAGCTTTGAAGATATCGCTTTTACTGTGTTGCATTATGATATGGATAGCGATGAATTGAATAAACCTTCTCAGCGGCGTTTAGCTCAAATTACAGATTTTGTGCGTTACAGTGATGATATTGATTTAGTGTTGCTGGCAACCTACAGTGATTCGACTGGGGGGGCCAATGTGAATCAGAGCTTATCTGAACGCAGAGCAAAGAAATTGGAAGAATACTTTATGTCGCTAGGGCTACCTAAAAATCGTATTCAAGTCGAAGCGTATGGTAAGCGTCGTCCAATAGCAGATAACGATACCCCAATAGGGCGTAATAAAAACCGTCGTGTTGTTATCTCGTTGGGTAGAACAATTATTTAATACGTATTTCACTATAGCTGGTGGCTTATTGACGATAGTAGAAAGAGTTTCGTGTGTATAACGCGAAACTCTTTTTTATTGGGCTGATACTTTTGCCTAATGTTGTTCTTTGTATCACTACCTTGTAGCCTCGTTTTGTCCCCTTGCTTATTTATAACGGGTATTAATGCAGTCGAAATTTAGCAATTAATTCACATTGGTTGCTCGTATTGATGTGAGAGAGCTGCTTTGCAATAACAGGGTTTGGATGGCGTTTTAGAAATTCAATTAATGCTGAACGGCAACATCCGATGCTTTCAATAAAAGCATCACATTCTTTCCGTGGGCATTGTGGGATCAGCGACATCACTTGTTCAGACGCAAGCTGAAGGTATTTGAGCTCATAATCACTGTCTCCATTCTTACGCCAAAAATCAGCAAGGTTATGACATGAAACAACCTTGATAGTAAGCAGTTCCTCAAGTTCATCACGAGTACCATGAATCGGTTCAAGTTGCTGAGATTCAGCTAAAGCAAGTTGATAATGAATAATAGACATCATAGGTTTGTTACTGTTTTCGGCTTCCGTTGCTAGTAGGGTATGTGTTTCCCACCTTGAAACGTCCATGGTTTTTCCCTTTTTTAACCCCAACGTTGAAACGAAAAGGGGACGTGATATTAACGGTGATTTATATTCATCGGCATAAATCAGCGCTCACTCTTGCGGAATAAAACCGCTGATTACTGTTGTAATATATCTAAGTAGTGCTGCGAGACTTGCTCCCAATCGACCACGTTCCACCAAGCATTGATATAATCAGGGCGTTTATTTTGATAGCTGATGTAATAAGCATGCTCCCATACATCAAGGGCTAGAATTGGCTCGCCGCGGTTGTCTGTAATATCCATTAAAGGATTATCTTGATTGCTCGTTGCTGAGATCTCTAATCGCCCCTCGACAACGGAAAGCCAAATAAATCCGGAACCAAAGTGGTTTGCTGCCGCAGTAGAAAATGCTTCTTTAAATAATTCAAAATTACCGAAGTGGCAGTAAATTGCTTCAGCGAGTAAACCTGAAGGTTGGCTGCCTCCTGCTGGTGACATACATTGCCAGTAAAGATTGTGGTTAAAGAAGCCGCCACCATGGTTTCTTACTGCTGGTGAATGTGATGAGACATTGGCAAAGATAGTATGTAGTGACTGGGTTTCAAGCTCTGTTCCGGCAATGGCAGCTATGAACTTATCAAAGTACGTTTTGTGATGTCGACTATAGTGGATTTCTACCGTTTTTTTATCGATATAAGGTTCAAGTGCATCACAGGCATAAGGTAATTTTGGAAAGCTAAAAGGCATAGGAGAGACTCTCTTGATTATTTTTATATATGGTAATGATAATTACTCGCATTAACAACCATAACTTTTTTGAGATTATTAACTATGATTAGGTTGGACCCAGTGATGAATGCCGTGTTAATCATTACTGAAATATATAACTAAAAGAAAGAGTGGTGTGATATGAAGAAAATTATTTTATTACTAATGATGTGTTCATTTTCCGTTTTTGCAGACAATAAAGCGGTGGTAGGTAGTGATGCGACGGAAGCACTAGAGAAAGTCACAAGTGAAGTGACTTCAGAGTTAGTTACGGTGGAACGAGCAGAAGAGTTAGGTTTAAACCGTGCAACAACTTATGAAGTATTCAGTACCGTCAGTATTAATAATTTAGAACGTAATATTGCAGAAAAAGTGAAAGAGTCGAAGGTGCCTTTTTATTCTGTAAAATTTAATGAGGCAACGCAGAGCGACAGTAATTACCGTGCTGAAGTAACGGAATATTATAGTAAAGTTGAATAATCTATACGCTAAAATCAAAAAGCCCGATAATCTCGGGCTTTCTGTCGAATTATGTGCGTTGGATTAGCTCAATCTTATAACCATCAGGATCGGTTACAAAGGCAATATGTGTGTTCCCGCCTTTAACTGGGCCGGGCTCGCGGGTTACATTGCCACCAGCCACTTTTATGGCGTCACATGTTGCGTAGATATCTTCAGTACCAATTGCGATGTGGCCAAAGGCGTCGCCCATCTCATATTCCGTTTTTCCCCAGTTGTAGGTCAACTCAATAACAGCTCCTTGCGATTCATCACCATACCCGACGAAAGCAAGGGTGTATTTATAGGCTTCATTTTCACGTTTACGAAGTAAATCCATACCCATTACATTGGTATAAAAATTGATTGCGCGGTCTAGATCACCGACGCGAAGCATTGTGTGAAGAATACGTCCATTAGCCATGTGTTACTCCAGTGTGTAGGTAAACAATTTAGGTTATTCGTCAGGGTATATTTTATCTTTGAATTCACAGAGATCTTCAATAATACAGCTGCCACAGCGAGGTTTACGTGCTATGCAGGTATAACGTCCGTGTAGAATTAACCAATGGTGCACATCCACTTTGAATTCTGTTGGCACGACTTTAAGCAGTTTTTCTTCTACTTGGTCAACGTTTTTACCCATGGCAAATTTGGTACGATTCGATACTCGAAAAATATGCGTATCAACGGCAATCGTTGGCCAGCCAAACGCGGTATTTAGCACAACATTCGCTGTTTTTCGCCCAACACCTGGCAGTGCTTCTAGCGCTTCACGATCTTCTGGAATTTCACCATTGTGCTTATCAAGTAAAATCTTGCAGGTTTTAATGACGTTTTCAGCTTTGGAGTTAAATAACCCAATGGTTTTAATATACTGCTTAACCCCCTCGACACCTAAATCGAAGATGGCTTGTGGTGTATTCGCGATAGGGTAGAGTTTATCTGTCGCCTTGTTAACACTCACGTCTGTTGCTTGAGCTGATAAGAGGACAGCAATGAGCAGCTCGAAGGGAGAGCTCCATTTTAACTCTGTTTCAGGGTGAGGGTTTTCTGCTCGTAAGCGTTCTAGAATTTGGATACGTTTTTGGTTGTTCATTGCTGGCTTCCTGGCTGCACCGCAAATGGCTTGTTATCACATGAACTCACGTAGGGGATGTGATGGGCGGTTGAGTCGCCCATCATGTGATGAATGTTTTGCGGTCTACTCTGTACGGTTAACAATACGAATGTGCTCTAATCGGCAGATGTAATGCGTACTCGTTCGATTTCTGGCTTTTTCTCGGCAGTTAAAGCGTTTTTCTCTTCACGTTTTTTATCGATTACATTTTTTAACGCAATCATAAAGCCGACACCGAGGAATGCGCCAGGTGGCAGCATGGCAAGCAAGAAGCTGCTGTCAAAGCTGAATACCTCAATACGCAGTGACGAAGCCCAATCACCCAGTAGGCGATCTGCACCATCGAAGAGGGTACCGTTACCTAAAATCTCACGCATGGCACCTAGTACAACGAGCACTGCTGTCATGCCTAGTCCCATCCATAATCCATCTAAGACTGCGGGAATTGGGTCGTTTTTAGAGGCAAATGCTTCGGCACGACCAATAATAATACAGTTAGTCACAATCAATGGAATGAAGATGCCTAATGATTGGTATAAACCATAAGTGTATGCATTCATTAGCAATTGTACGCATGTTACTAAGGCTGCAATGATCATTACAAATACTGGAATACGGACTTCTGATGGGATCCATTGACGTACCAAAGATACGATCAAATTAGAACCCACTAAAACCGCTGTTGTCGCTAAACCTAAACCAAGGGCATTGGTTACTGTTGCCGACACGGCTAATAATGGGCACAAACCTAATAGTTGTACAAGGGCAGGGTTGTTGACCCACATGCCATTTTTCATTAATTCTTTATTCGTACTCATGATTTACCCTGACAGTTTAGAGGTTGACTGAGTAGTTCTTGCCGGTAGCGTTCAAAGTATAGTGAAACATTCTTCACCGCCTTTACAACGGCACGCGGTGTGATCGTTGCACCAGTAAACTGATCGAACTCACCACCGTCTTTTCTTACAGCCCATGCAGGATCTTTTTCACCTTGCAGCTTCTTACCTGTAAAGGCATAGATCCAATCAGTAATACGGGTTTCGATTTTATCGCCTAAACCGGGTGTTTCATTGTGTTGTAGAACCCGAACACCTGTTACATAACCCGCCATGTCTAAACCGACAATCAGTTTAATCGCACCACTGTAACCATCGGGTGCTATGGCTTCTATGGCAACACCCGTAGGTTTCCCATTTTTTTCCGCTATGTATGCTGGCATAGGAGCAGCTGTACCGATATATTGCTGGTTAGTAATGAGTGTACAACTTTTATACAGCTCATTGTCATGATTGGCTGCTGGAATAACCTGATTAAGAACTTTTAATAGCTCTTTTTGCTGCTGTTCTAAAATTTTATCTTCTGTCAGTAAGTGGGTGACTGACACTAATGCTGTTGCCAATAAGGCAAATATCGCTAGCACTCCACCATTTTTTTTCATTGCATTTAGCATGGTAGCGCTCCTAAGAATGACCGAAAGTACGAGGTCGGGTGTAATAATCAATCAGTGGTACACACATGTTGCCAAGTAAGACCCCAAATGCGACCCCATCAGGGAAGCCACCCCAAGTTCGAATAAGGTAAACCAGTAGCCCAATGAGTGCGCCAAAGATGATGCGTCCTTTCACTGTCGTTGATGCCGAGACGGGATCGGTCGCAATAAAGAATGCCCCTAACATGGTTGCACCAGAGAATAGGTGGAAGATAGGTGAAGCAGTCCCGTCAGGATTTAATACGTAGGCAATACTGCTAATCACAAATAGCGCACCTAGCATTCCTGCTGGAATTTGCCATTGGATAATGCGCATTTTCAGCATGATTAAACCACCAATCAAGAAACCAATATTGACCCACTCCCAGCCTATACCTGCAATGGATCCATAGATTGGGTTTGCTAATGTTTCAGAGGCCGTTAACCCTGTGGTTAATGATGTTTTGAATGTATCAAGTGGTGTTGCCATTGTTACGCCATCGACTGACATGCGTAGCTGATGAACACTAAAGCCATCTTGAGTGAACCCTGTAAAAACAGAATATACACTATCAATTAATGATACTGGCTCGGCACTTAATGACGCCGGTGGTAACCATGTTGTCATTTGTACTGGAAAAGAAATAAGCAGTACTACATAGGCCACCATTGCTGGGTTAAAGAGGTTTTGCCCTAGGCCGCCATAGAGATGTTTGGCGATAAGAATGGCAAAAATCACCCCAATTACCGTGATCCACCATGGTGCTAAAGGTGGAATAGATAAGCCCAATAAAAGACCGGTTAGTAATGCACTATTATCTCGAAGATAAGGCATTACTGGGCGTTTTCTTAATTTAACAATGACAGCTTCAGTGACAACTGCAACGGAAGACGCCAACAGAACTTGGATTAACGTACCCCAGCCAAAAAAGAACCATTGTGCAGCTACACCGAAAACGGTGCAGAAAATAACGGTACGCATAATGCTGCTGGTACTGCGACGATTATGGGTATGCGGAGAACTGGCAATTTTGAAAGCCACGATTTAATTATCCTTGTTATTCGGTTGAGCTTCTTTTTCTGCTTGTTGTGCCGCTTTACGGGCTTTCGCACGTGCAACGGCAGCAGCAATAGCGGCTTTCTTCGGGTCGACTTCGGCTTCTACCGTTGAAGCAGATCCCGTGTTAGAGCTAGAATCAGGTTCAGCAGTATCAGCTTGTTGCGCTGCTTTACGGGCTTTCGCACGTGCAACGGCAGCCGCAATAGCAGCTTTTTTCGGGTCGACCTCGACTTCTACCGTTGAAGTAGATTCCGTGTTAGAACTCGAGTCAGGTTCAGCAGTATCAGCTTGTTGCGCTGCTTTACGGGCTTTCGCACGTGCAACGGCAGCCGCAATAGCAGCTTTCTTCGGGTCGACCTCGGCTTCTACCGTTGAAGTAGATTCCGTGTTAGAACTCGAGTAAGGTTCAGCAGTATCAGCTTGTTGCGCTGCTTTACGGGCTTTCGCACGTGCAACGGCAGCCGCAATAGCGGCTTTCTTCGGGTCGACTTCGGCTTCTACCGTTGAAGTAGATTCCGTGTTAGAACTCGAGTCAGGTTCAGCAGTATCAGCTTGTTGCGCTGCTTTACGGGCTTTCGCACGTGCAACGGCAGCCGCAATAGCGGCTTTCTTCGGGTCGACCTCGGCTTCTACCGTTGAAGTAGATTCCGTGTTAGAACTCGAGTCAGGTTCAGCAGTATCAGCTTGTTGCGCTGCTTTACGGGCTTTCGCACGTGCAACGGCAGCAGCAATAGCGGCTTTCTTCTGATCGACCTCGGTTTCTACCGTTGAAGAAGATTCCGTGTTAGAACTCGAGTCAGGTTCAGCAGTATCAGCTTGTTGCGCTGCTTTACGGGCTTTCGCACGTGCAATGGCAGCTGCCACTGCATCTTTTTTACCATCTTCGCTTCCTGCCGGTACCGAGATCTTTTCTTCAGCGGCTACTTTTTCGGCTTCTGCTTTTCGTTCTCGTGCTAAACGTTTACGCTCTTCTCGTAATTTCGCCATTTCTGTATTGTCAGGAACAGCTGCACCTTTCTCTGCTTGGGCTGCTTGGGCTGCTTGTTTTGCTTTTGCACGAGCAATAGCGGCAGCTACAGCGGGTTTCTTCTCTGTATCTGGTGAGCTTTCTGCGGCTTGCTTGGCTTTCACTCGAGCGATGGCTGCGGCGACAGCATCATCACCACCGCTGCTTGCTGTTTCTTTTCGGCGATCATCAGCCGCTTTCTTAAAGCGGTTTTCACGCTCAGCTTTGTCTCGTTCCATGCGCGCATTTTTAGCTTCAAAACGTAATCTTGCGCGCTCGGCATTGGCTTCGTCTTGTTTTCTGGCGGTGATTTCAGATTTAGCCTGACGGTAGTATTGGACTAGTGGAATTTCACTTGGGCAAACATAAGCACAGGCACCGCATTCAATACAGTCGAAGAGGTTATATTCTTCACACTTTGCGTAATCTTGATCTTTTGCGTACCACTGCAATTGCTGAGGCAATAAAGACGCAGGGCAAGCCTCTGCACACGCAGTACAACGAATACATGCCATTTCGTGAGTATGTAACGGCAATTCTTTTCGCTTAGGTGCAAGAATACAGTTAGTAACTTTGGTAATGGGTACATTGGCGTGAGGTAGTGTAAAGCCCATTAACGAACCACCAATAATGACACGAGGGTACTTCTTATCTGGTTGATAGCTGTAGTTATCAAGCAGGTATGAAATCGGCGTACCGAGGCGCGCAAAAACATTACCACGTTGCTGGAAAGCTTCTCCGGTTAAGGTCACGACCCGTTCAATCAAAGGCTCGCCATCGATAATTGCGCGTTTGACGGCAAAAACCGTTCCCACGTTTTGTACAATAACGCCTACCGATGTTGATCGTGCTTGGCTGGGTACTTCACGACCTGTGAGTACTTTAACCAGTTGCTTGGAACTGCCTGATGGGTACTTAGTGGGTATAACTCGAATAATGATGTGATCATCGTTTGTGATGTGCTTTTCTAATGCAGTGATCGCTTCGGGCTTATTGTCTTCAATACCGATAATCGTTAACTTTGGTTTCACGATATGGCGAAGAATACGAATACCGTCAATAACTTCGGCGGCATAATCTTGCATCAAGCGATCGTCTGCGGTGATATAAGGTTCACACTCTGCTGCATTGATGATCAGAATATCAACCTTACCCAAACCGCCTTGCAATTTACGGCTGGTAGGGAAACCTGCGCCACCTAATCCTGCAATACCACTGAGTCGTATTTTCTCGATCAGATCAGCAGATTCTTCAGATGTATAATCAGCAACTGGTGATTGTTCACACCATTGGTCATTACCATCGCTGTCGATAACAATACATAAATCAGTTAAACCTGATGGGTGGGCGATTGTGAGTTGTTCTATTGCCGTAACTGTTCCCGACGTGGGCGCATGCACGGGCACACACATGGCAATATCACCTTGGGTCAGTGGCTGACCTTTCAGGACTTTATCGCCAATCGCGATAATAATATCGCCTCTAGACCCTATATGTTGCTTTAGAGGGAGAATAAGTTGCTGTGGTACGCCAGCGTGTTGCAGTTCAACTTGATTAGAAATGGCTTTGTTTTCTGCTGGATGAACACCGCCATGGAAATCCCAAAGCTGACCTTGTTTTATTTGTTCGATTATTGACAGCATGTTTAGTCTACCTTGTCAGTATTGGGTTCAGTAGGAAGATTGACGACCGGAATCTGGTTAAGATCCCATTTCCAACTTTCCGGCGTATCTTTAACCGGAATCATCTCAATACAGTCGGTAGGGCAGGGGGCAACACATAAATCACAGCCAGTACACTCGTCTTTAATAACGGTATGCATCGATTTTGTACCACCAACAATGGCATCAACAGGGCAAGCTTGAATGCATTTGGTGCACCCTATGCACATGTCTTCGTGAATAAAAGCAACGGTCTTTATGTTTTCTTTTTCGTGTGCTGAATCTTGGACTTCCACACCCATTAAGTCGGCTAGTTTTTCAATCGTAGCTTGGCCTCCTGGGGGGCATTTATTAATCTCATCGCCGTTTGCAATCGCTTCTGCGTAAGGGCGGCAACCCGGATAGCCACATTGACCGCATTGAGTTTGCGGTAAAATGGCATTAATTTGTTCAACAATAGGGTCAGCTTCGACTTTGAAGCGAATAGAGGCAAACCCAAGAATAAGGCCAAAAATTGCGGCTAAGACAGCTATCACAATAACTGCAATTAAAATTCCGCTCATTTACAGTTTCACCAATCCAGTAAAGCCCATGAAGGCAAGAGACATAAGACCTGCGGTGATCATCGCAATAGAAGCACCTTTAAAAGGGCCTGGCACATCAGCTGCGGCAATACGTTCACGCATAGAAGCGAATAAAATCAAGACCAACGAAAAACCAACGGCGGCACCAAAACCATAAATAACGGATTCGATAAAGTTGTGGTGTTCATTGATATTCAACAGAGCAACACCTAACACAGCACAATTAGTCGTAATTAACGGTAGGAAAATACCCAGTAAACGGTATAGCGTTGGGCTCGTTTTATGTACCACCATTTCGGTAAATTGCACTACAACGGCAATAACAAGAATAAAGCTAAGAGTACGAAGGTATTCAATGCCAAGTGGCGCAAGAATGTAATTTTCCACGAGATACGCAGATACGGAAGCCAAGGTTAAGACAAACGTCGTCGCTAAGCCCATACCAATCGCAGTTTCCAGCTTCTTAGATACGCCCATAAATGGGCATAAACCTAAGAATTTAACGAGTACAAAGTTGTTTACCAACACTGTACCGACAAGTAATAAAAGGTATTCAGTCATACCATCATAATTCTATTTGAAAGAGATCTTAGTATTATCTGATTTTGTGAAGGGTATAACAACTCCTGTCGGGCAGGGTTTTTCAAGTTTGGTGCTATTTTCCTGTTATAAATGAGGCAATATGTCTTTATTTTGATGATCCTGACAGTTTTATGATGCACCAAGATGTTGTATTGCATGTGTTTTAGTTTGAATCTGTGTTGTAAAACTGTAATTAGCTAGTATTTATTGCTGGATAATCATCCAAAGCATTACCAATAAACTAGCCCCTTGTTCTTTTTGTGATCGCCCCCTGTTGTAAATATGCGTAATTAGGCGTTATCTGTCTGTCATTAATTCGATGAGTATCAATACAGTGCATAAGGTAGAAAAGATGGATATTTTATTGTTAAGTAATGGCAAAATTGCGGGCAACCAGCATGTGATGGAGTTTGCAAGTGAAGCTGTTGTCGAACAAATCAAACGAACTGGGGCTAAAAACTTAGTTCTGATCCCTTATGCTGTGATTCGTTCTAGCCATGATGAGCGTGTTGCCTTGGTTCAAGAAACATTTGATGCATTAGGCTTAGATTGTAAAGTAACGGGGTTACACCGCGCAGATGATCCGGTGAAAGCGATTCAAGAAGCCGAAGGCATTTTGGTCAGCGGTGGTAATACTTGGGTGCTGAACAAAACATTGCATGATTTAGGCTTAGTGGGGCCAATTCGTAAAGCGGTTCTTGATCAAGGTATTCCTTATATTGGCTGGAGTGCAGGAACAAATATTACTTGTCCTACTATTCGTACAACAAATGATATGCCGATAATTACAGGTGCGGTACTTTCATCATTAAATTTGGTGCCATTCCAAATTAACCCTCATTACCTTGAAGCCAATGTGGAAGGTCATATGGGCGAAACCCGTGATGAGCGTATCCAAGAATTTTTAGAAGTTAATCAACATGAACCTGTTGTGGGTATTCCAGAAGGTACTTGGCTACACTTGTTAAATGGTGAATTGAGCTATCACACCGCGAATGGTAAGCCGTTAAAGCTATTTAGCCATGGGAAAGACCCAGTTTACTATACTGCAGAGCAAAGTGTTCAGTTTTTAATGGCACATAGCTGCTAATAAAAGCGTGATGTACCCAACGAGATAATTCCCCTTTAGTTCAGTTGGTAGAACGGCGGACTGTTAATCCGTATGTCGCTGGTTCGAGTCCAGCAAGGGGAGCCAAATAACAGGCCTCATCTTCGGATGGGGCTTTTTGTGTTTAGAGCTAAATTTGGACAGTTGGCATGTAATAGGTATGTAAAAAAACGAGGCGATGGCGCCTCATTTTTATTTTTCAAAGTGGTTTTTCTGATTTTGTTGGTCTTTGTTGTGTTAAATGTTTGCTCACATTTACAACTATTTGACAATTGAGTTGCTGTTCAAACAATTGTCAGCCAACTTATTTCATCTTTCTGAGCTGATTTATCTTTTAGATGTGTCAAAAACGGACGTTATCTAGTGACCATTTTTGTATAGTTCAACGAATGATGGTTGGTATAAAGAGATGATTTTTTCAAAAATACGAGCCATTGTGACTTCCTCAATCAATTTAGGTTTTAATAGGGAAACTGTTTTCAACCTACCTAAAAGATGACTTTTCTTCTCTGGATGGTTCAACCTGTTTCTGCCGCTGATTATAGATATTTTTCGCGAAGTGAAAAGCAAGAAAATTTCTTTTTTTGGATTAGAATAACTAATCCAAAATCTGTGCTAACTTGCAGGGTAACTCTATAATTTTGATGTTAATCCCTAGGTCTTATAGGCATGTAACAGATTTGGAATAAAGGTGAGTTACCCTTCTTTTTTCTAACTATGTATATCCGAGTGATGAAGATTTTAAAATAAGATGTCTTATCCTATTAATTATCTCGAAATGTTATGAAAAATCTTATCTTTTAATACGTTATGAAAATTTCAAAAAGAGTGTCGCGAAGCTTGATCTATATCAAGCTGGCTGGCGTTGATTGAAAAATGAACGGCTTTTATTGATGCTTATCAAAGAAAAATGTGTGATAAATCCTTTGCCGCGGGCAGTGATTGTCAGTAATATTAGCAATGACTTTATTAGCTGTAGCTTAACAATAAACTAACTAATTTGATACATAGCCGCAACATAAGAAGGAAGTCATTGATATCACTTGATATGGCAGCCAGGACGGCAATCAAATTGCGGGTTTGTAAGCTACATTTTGCTAAGCCCAACAATCGGTACACTGTGTAAGTACTGTCGTCACTCAGCCTGACGAAAAAAGGAGTTCAACATGTTCACTGATGTCGTCGAACTATCGAGATTACAGTTCGCATTAACTGCGATGTATCACTTTTTGTTCGTACCACTGACTCTAGGTATGGCGTTCCTACTCGCCATCATGGAATCAGTTTATGTAATGACTGGAAAGCAAATCTATAAGGACATGACAAAGTTCTGGGGTAAACTTTTTGGTATTAACTTCGCTTTAGGTGTGGCCACCGGCCTTACTATGGAATTCCAGTTTGGTACAAACTGGGCATACTATTCTCACTACGTTGGTGACATTTTCGGGGCACCACTTGCCATCGAAGCGCTGATGGCGTTCTTCCTAGAATCCACTCTGGTTGGTCTATTCTTCTTCGGCTGGGATCGTTTATCAAAACGTCAACACCTTACAGTGACATGGTTGGTTGCTATCGCATCTAACTTCTCTGCGCTGTGGATTCTTATTGCAAACGGTTGGATGCAGAACCCTGTAGGGGCTGAATTTAACTTTGAAACCATGCGTATGGAAATGGTGAGCTTTGCTGAAGTTATCTTTAACCCAGTAGCACAGGTTAAATTCGTTCACACCGTTGCTTCTGGTTATGTAGCTGGCTCGATGTTCGTTCTTGCAATTAGTTCATACTACATGTTGAAAGGTCGTGACATTCCTTTTGCACGTCGTTCTTTTGCCATTGCGGCATCATTTGGTATGGCTGCGATTGTTTCTGTAATCATTCTTGGTGATGAATCAGGCTATGAGCTGGGCGATGTTCAGAAAACGAAGCTTGCTGCGATTGAAGCAGAATGGCACACAGAAGAAGCCCCTGCAGCATTCACTGTGTTTGGTTTGCCAAATCAAGAAACAATGGAAACCGATTTTGCCATTAAGATCCCATATGTGATGGGTATTATTGCGACACGTTCTACTGATACCCAAGTAACTGGTTTACGTGATCTGAAAGATGAGCACGAAGTCCGTATTCGTAACGGTATGGTTGCGTACGGTTTACTTGAAAAATTACGTAGTGGCGATCGCTCGCCAGAAAACGTAGCTGCATTCGATGCAGTGAAACACGATCTCGGTTATGGCTTCCTACTTAAGCCATATACAGACAACGTTGTTGATGCAACGCCTGAGCATATTGCACAAGCCGTTGACGATTCAATCCCTACCGTTTGGCCGCTGTTCTTTAGCTTCCGTATCATGGTTGCTGCTGGCTTCTTAATGCTGGGCATTATTGGTGCTGCATTTATCCAAACGTGTCGTCACAAGATCACAGAGAAGAAGTGGTTGCTTAAAGCGGCGCTTTACGGTTTACCGCTACCTTGGATTGCAATTGAAGCTGGTTGGTTCGTTGCAGAGTATGGTCGTCAACCATGGGCTGTAGGTGAGATCTTACCTGTATCTATGGCGGTATCTGATCTTGAGCCATCAGCAATTATCACAACATTGGTGTCAATGATTGCACTTTACACTGTGTTCTTGATTGCTGAAGTGTACTTGATGCTTAAGTTCGCACGTAAAGGTCCAAGTAGCCTGAAAACAGGTCGTTATCACTTTGAACAAAATGATGCACCACAGAATGTGGTATCGCGTCAGGTTGAAGCGTAATTCAGGGAGAGTAAGCAATGTTTGAATATGAAGTATTGCGATTCATCTGGTGGTTGTTAATTGGTGTGCTTTGCATCGGTTTCGCTGTTACAGATGGTTTCGATATGGGTGTAGGTATCTTGTCTAACGTTATTGGTAAGACAGATACAGAACGCCGAATAATGATTAACTCAATTGCACCACATTGGGATGGTAACCAAGTTTGGCTTATCACTGCGGGTGGTGCTTTATTTGCGGCTTGGCCTCTTGTTTACGCAACAGCGTTTTCTGGTTTCTACTTCGCAATGGTACTAACACTGGCGGCTTTATGGCTACGTCCGTTAGGCTTTGATTACCGTTCTAAGATTGAATCACCAAAATGGCGTAATGCATGGGACCGTGCAATCTTCGTTGGTAGCTTTGTGCCACCAGTTATTTTTGGTGTGGCTTTCGGTAACTTGCTGCAAGGTGTTCCATTTGTTTTGAGCGAATTTATGGTTCCGTCATACAAAGGTACATTCTTAGGCTTGCTAAACCCGTTTGCACTACTGTGCGGTATTGTTAGCTTGATGATGATTGTGACTCAAGGCGCAACCTACCTACAGATGAAAACAACAGATGCCTTGCATGAGCGCTCTCGTAATGTTGCATCTATTACTGCTGTTATTACTGCGGTATGTTTTGCAGCTGCTGGCGTATGGGCTCAAAGCATTGACGGTTACGTTATTACTTCTGAAATCATCAAAAATGGTCCTTCAAACCCATTAACGAAAGAAGTAATGCGTGAAACAGGTGCATTGTTCGCAAACTTTGATGCTTACCCATTGCTATGGATTGCACCGATTCTTGCGGTTGTTATGCCATTGCTAACCGTTGTCGCTTCTCGCGCTAATCGTGCTGGTTTTGCATTTTTGACATCAAGCTTAACCATGGCTGGTATAATCCTGACATTTGGTTTCGCTTTGTTCCCGTTCATTATGCCTTCAAGCCTAGTGCCATCGAATAGTTTGACCGTGTGGGACTCAACATCAAGTGAACTTACGCTAAATATTATGACTGGCGTAGCATTTGTTATGGTGCCAATTATTCTTGCGTACACTTCATGGTGTTACTACAAAATGTTTGGCCGTCTTGATAGCAAGTTTATCGAAGACAACAAAACTTCACTGTATTAAGGAGACAGACTATGTGGTATTTCGCTTGGATTCTTGGTGTTCTGCTAGCCTGCTCATTCGGTATTATCAACGCTTTATGGCTTGAAACAACTGAAGATATGGATAACAAAGGTGAGTAGCCTCAGCTTATGGGTCACACAGGCTCATCAGTTATTTGATAATGCACTATTACGTGCATTATCCTTTCTGCTGGCGCTTGCATCTGCAGGGCTGGTAGTGTGGGAGCCTATTCATTTTGCACAGGCTATTGGTGGCTTTGACCTAATAAAATCGCCAACATTAATATGGGCAACCTGCTCTGCAATGATCTATGGGGTGGGCTTTGTACCGCGCCATTGGTATTGGCAAGTTGTGTTTACTCCATTTATCGCCTTACCCATCTTGAGCTATATTATGTGGCTGCGTTTTAGTTACTAAACAGAGTTACATTTAGATACACAATAGGCAGTCTATTACTAATTGAGTAATAGGCTGTTTTTTTTGCGTAAAATATACTTAATACCAAATCTATCAATTATCTGTTCAGTTCAGCGAGAGTTAAAATGCTTTTAGGCAAGGAGATAAATTGAGGATCTAGTGGCTCTAAATTGAAATTTATTAACGCAGTATAAAAGTATTTTAAACTCGCCCAAAGGGAACACCACTGGAAGCCCACTTCTGTGTCTAGCGATTTCAAAAGAGAACCACTCTTCTATCAAGCACTATCCTTGAACTCGACTCCCAGTGGTATTCTGAATGGTCAGATAATTAATGGAATTGGTATAACTAGCAAAGAAACGCTGTACAATACAGCTCTTGTTAGAAATGTCATGCGTTGCTGCTGAAGATGCTTTCGGGATATTTCATAAAGCGGATGAAGTTAGGTATAGTAGGCAAATTAAGCCTTTAAAGTCGTTATTAGGCATTTAGTTTCATCACTCTTGTGGATTAAACATGGCAGAAAAAAACATATTTAAATGGCCAATCACTATTTATTATGAAGATACTGATGTAGGCGGCTTGGTTTACCATGCTAATTATCTAAAGTTTTTTGAACGTGCAAGAACGGAACTATTAAGAAGTATCGGGGTCAGCCAACAAGAGCTATTTAAAAATAAGGCGAGCTTTGTTATTCGTCATATTGATATGGATTTTTTAAAAGGCGCGCGTTTAGATGAGCAACTTACCGTACAAACACGTGTTGAAACTGTAAAAAAAGCATCAATCATATTTTGTCAGGGTTTAGTTAACAATGCAGGTCATACCTTGTGTAAAGCTACTGTTAAGGTAGCCTGTGTCAATCCTGAAACCATGAAACCAACTGCAATTCCTCAATTTATTATGTCGGAGATTTCTAAGTGAGTGCTGAACTGTCAATTCTGGATCTTTTTCTACAGGCAAGCCTGTTAGTTAAGATCGTAATGCTAATCTTGCTTGGTATGTCAGTTGCTTCTTGGGCAATGATCATTAAACGTTCGCAGATTTTGTCTAACGCCGCTGCAAAAGCAGAGCGTTTCGAAGACCGTTTTTGGTCTGGTGTCGATCTGTCACAACTGTATAAAGAAGTTGAAGCGCGTAAAGATGATCTTATGGGATCTGAGCAAATCTTTTACACCGGATTTAAAGAGTATGCCCGTTTGCATCGCAGTAATGGACAAGTACCAGATGCTGTAATGGAAGGCACCTCTCGAGCAATGCGCGTATCGCTTCTACGTGAGGTTGATGAATTAGAAACCAGCTTACCTTTTCTTGCAACAGTGGGTTCAATTAGCCCTTATATCGGCTTGTTCGGTACTGTTTGGGGTATTATGCACGCATTTATTGCACTTGGTGCAGTCAAGCAGGCAACACTAGCAATGGTTGCGCCTGGTATTGCAGAAGCGCTAGTTGCTACAGCAATGGGCCTTTTTGCTGCGATCCCAGCAGTTATGTTTTATAACAAACTGACAAACCAAGTTTCCAAGCTTGAGCATACCTATGCGACTTTTATGGAAGAGTTTTCAAGTATCCTTCACCGTCAGGCATTTGCCGCTAACCAGGAGTAATAAGCAATGGCTTATCAACCTAAAAAGCGAAAAATGACAGCTGAAATCAATGTTGTACCTTATATCGATGTGATGTTGGTACTCTTGATTATTTTCATGGTTACTGCACCTTTTGTTACACAAGGGGTCGATGTTGAACTGCCGACTACTCACACTGCGAAAACTGTCGCTGATTTATCTGGTGATAATCCAGGTGCGCCAATTATTGTTGAGGTCGATCAAAACGGTGAGTTAGGTTTAAGTGTTGATAACGGTGACATGCTTCGCGGGTTAGCGCTTAATGATTTATTGACTCGCGTGAAAGCCGAATTACAGCTTAACCCTAAATCATTGGTGATGGTGGGCGGTGATGGGCGAGTACCATACTCTTTCATCATCGAGACACTTGATGCGTTAAGTCAAGCTGGGGTGGGTTCTGTTGGTTTAATGACCGAACCATTAGATCAATAGGTAGGTAGTAGGATGAAAAATAATAATTACACTACTGCCGTCATCATATCGTTACTTCTTCATGTTTTATTGTTAGTTGTATTGCTTTGGGGAACGGATTTCTCTATGAGCAAGCCCAAGCCTTCCGGCAGTACGATTCAAGCAGTGGTTGTTGATCCAGCGTTAGTTAATCAACAAGCCAAGCAAATTCGTCAGCAACGTGAAGCCGCCAAAAAAGCGGAGCAAGACAGATTAAAGCGTCTTGAGCAGCAAGCAGCGTCATTAGAAAAGCAACGTAAAGCAGAAGAACAACGCTTAAGGCAGTTAAAATCCGATAAAGTTAAAGCGGAACAAGAAACGCGCCGTGCAGAAGCAGAACGTAAGCGAGTGAATGCTGAGAAGCGAAAAGTCGCTGAAGAAAAACGTAAAGCAGATGAAGCGACAAAAGTGGCGAAGCAACAAGCAGCCAAAGCAGAAGCGGATAGAAAGCAGAAACAAGAAGCCACAAAAAAAGCTGAATTAGCAAGGCAACAAAAAGTCGAGCAACAACGTAAAGCAGAAGAAGCAACACGCAAAGCCGAAGCCGATCGTAAAGCTGCGGAAGCAGAACGTAAAGCACAAGTGGCGGCGAAAGAAAAAGCCGAAGCTGCTGCGCGTAAAGCAGAAGTAGCACGCAAAGAAGCAGTTCGTAAAGCGGCTGAAGCAAAAGAACTTCAGCGTCAGCAAGAAGCGGCTTTAAACGACATGTTTTCAGGTCTTGAAACGGAAAGTGAGCAACGGGGTGGTGCTCGTGGGCAATTCGTTGCTGATGAGGTTTCTCGCTATGGTGCAATCTATACTCAGATGATCCAGCAAAATTTGTTGGTTGATCAAAGCTTCATTGGTAAAGAGTGCATTTTAACAATGCGCTTATCAACCAATGGCTTGTTACTTAATGCATCAGAAGCTGGTGGGGATAGTCGTCTCTGCCGTGCTGCGAAAGCTGCCGTTGTTAAAGTCAGTCAGTTCCCGATGCCAGATGACCCTCAGGTTGTCGAGAAGCTTCGTAGTATTCGACTTACGGTAAGCCCACAATAATGAAGGAGATATTGATGAAACGTTGGATGATGGGCCTATGTATTGCTCTGCTGAGCTTTAGCCAAATCGCACAAGCTGAACTTGAGTTAGTGATTACAGAAGGTGTCGACTCAGCCCGCCCAATCGGTGTTATACCGTTCACATGGGAAGGTGAAGGTAAACTACCGACTGATATATCTTCGGTTATTGCATCTGATTTACAGCGAAGTGGTAAATTTAGCCCTGTGGCGACAAGTAAAATGCCACAAACCCCCGATAGCGAAGAGCAGATCGATTATAACGCTTGGACTTCAATGGGTGTTGATGCGCTAGTAACGGGGAAAATCACCAAGAACGCAGACGGTAATTACGTTGTGAATTACCAGTTGGTCGATGTTGTTCGTGGTCAATTAACCAGCGGTGAAAGCCGTGGTTTAGCCAATGGTGAATTAGTTTTAACCAAAGATCATTTGCTTATCAATAATCGTGCAGAAGTTAAAAAAACCGGTTTACGCCAATATGGCCATCGTATATCTGATGTGGTTTATGAAGCGTTGACTGGCGAGCAGGGTGCTTTTTTAACCCGTATTGCGTATGTCGTGATTGATGATAAATCACAGCACCCTTATCAACTTCGCATTGCAGATTACGATGGGTTTAACGAACTTCTTGTTTTGAAGTCTCAACAGCCAGTGATGTCGCCAGCTTGGTCGCCTGATGGGAGTAAGCTAGCGTATGTTAGCTTCGAGAATCAGCAAGCACAGATTTATATCATGAATATCTACAAAGGTACTCGTGAGTTGGTTACCTCATACCCTCGTCATAACGGTTCTCCTCGTTTCTCGCCAGACGGTAAAAAGCTGGCGCTTGTGTTGTCGAAAACCGGTAGCTTACAAATTTATATTAAAGATTTAGAGACGAAAAAATTAACACAAATCACATCAGGTCGAGCGAATAATACAGAAGCCTTTTGGGATCCAGACGGTAAGTCTCTGATTTTTACATCAGACAGAGGTGGTCAACCGCAGATTTATCGCGTAAATTTAGCAGATAATTCGACTAAGCGTTTGACTTGGCAAGGAAGTCAGAACCTTGGGGGTCAATTGACACCCGATGGTCGTTACTTAGTGATGGTGAACCGTTCTGATACGGGCTTCAACATTGCTAAGCAAGACTTGAAAACCGGTGCGGTTCAAATTTTAACTAAAACATTTTTGGATGAGTCACCAAGCATTGCACCTAATGGCGGCATGGTTATCTACAGTTCAGTAAATAATAAATCTAATGAACTGTCGTTAGTGTCGATTGATGGGCGATTTAAAGCTCGATTACCGACGACAAATGGGCGAGTACGTGCACCATCTTGGGGCCCGTTCTTATAACATTTAGCGTTTTTGCGATAATAAAGGAAATATAAAATGCAACTTAACAAAATTTTAAAGGGTTTGGCAATTGCGCTGCCAATGATGACTCTTGCTGCTTGTAGCTCAACAGATAGCACTGATAGTTCAGCTGCATCAGAAACAACTGACGGTTCTACTCAAACAGTAGTAACAACGCCTGTAGATGGTGGTTCAGCTGCACTTTCTGAGCAAGAGCTACGTAGTCAAGAGCTTCGTCAAGAGCAAACTGTTTACTTTAAGTTCGATACAGCAGAAATCCAAGCTGATTATCAAGCTATGCTAGAAGCACACGCTGAGTACTTGAGCAACAGCTCTGATGTTAAAGTGATTGTTGAAGGTCATGCCGATGAGCGTGGTACTCCTGAATACAACATCGCTCTAGGTGAGCGTCGTGCAAACGCAGTTGCTCAATACCTACAAGCTCTAGGTGTATCTGCAAGCCAAATTTCAATTGTTAGCTACGGTGAAGAAAAGCCACTAGTGCTTGGTCACACTGATGCTGACTACGCTAAGAACCGTCGTGCGGTTCTAGTTTACTAATAGACAGGTAAACGATTATGAACAGTAACATTGTGCGAAATATCGCATTAGCGTTGCTGATTGGTGCGGCGACTCAAGTAGTTGCCGCTCCTGCTCCTGTTACTGAACTCAGTAAAAGCGGACAAGGTACAAGCCTTGAACGTTTGGAGCGGATGCTTGAGGCTCGAAATCAGGTTCAGCTTGATATGCAGCGTCAGCTTAATCAGTTAGCCTCAGAAATGGATCAACTTCGTGGTTTGGTTGAACGTAATAGCTATGACTTAACTCAGATGTTAGAGCGTCAACGTGAACTCTATCGTGAAGTGGATACTTTAAGTCAACAGCCACAAAAAGCTGCGAAGACAGATACTGCTGATAAGCCTGCATCGGGTGAAACCTACAGCAGTGATGCCAGCGAAAATGAAGCGTATGAAAAAGCGGTTAACTTAATCTTAAAAGAGAAAGATTATGCGGGCGCAGTCACTGCATTCAATGCCTTTTTAACGACATACCCAGAATCTACGTACAAGGCGAATGCACATTATTGGCTTGGTCAGTTGTACTTCACTCAAAATCAGTTAGCAGAAGCGAGTAAAGAATTCAAAGCTGTTACCAGCGATGAAAAATCGAATAAACGCTCAGATGCATTATTGAAGCTTGGTGTTATTGCTGAGCGCAGTAAAGATGTTGAATTGGCGAAGAAATATTACCAAGAAGTAATATCGACTTACCCAAGTTCAACCAGCTCACGGCAAGCCGAAGGTAGCCTGAAGCAACTTGGTAACTGATACCCCTAGAAAACGAATACATAAGGTCTGCCTGATTAAGGCGGGCCTTTTTATTTTATAAAACAATCGGTTATGCGAAAGCTAAAAATTCCTTTTTAGACCGTGTATAATGTCCGGATAGTAAGGACTAGCTGATGAGCAAGTAAGTAATGAGCCTAACATACGATCCGTCTGAAACGATTTACCCGTTTCCGCAAAAACCTGTTCCATTATCTGAACAAGAGAAACTGACTCACGTCGAGAAAATCAAAGCGTTGTTGAAGGAAAAAGACGCGGTTTTGGTTGCTCACTATTATACCGACCCCGAAATTCAGGCCCTAGCTGAAGAGACTGGCGGTTTTGTTGGTGATTCTCTTGAAATGGCCCGTTTTGGTAATCAACATTCAGCCAAAACATTGATCATTTGTGGTGTTCGCTTTATGGGTGAATCTGCAAAAATCTTAACGCCAGAAAAAAATGTTCTGATGCCAACCCTAGAAGCGGAATGTTCGCTTGATTTAGGTTGCCCTGCTGATAAATTCTCTGAATTTTGCGATGCTCATCCAGATCATACTGTTGTCGTTTACGCCAATACATCTGCGGCTGTTAAAGCTCGTGCTGATTGGGTCGTCACATCAAGTATTGCCCTTGAAATTGTTGAGCACTTAGACAGTGAAGGTAAAGACATTATTTGGGGGCCTGATCGCCATCTAGGTGCTTACATTCAAAAAAATACTGGCGCTGAAATGCTATTGTGGCAGGGCGAGTGTGTTGTACACGATGAGTTCTCAGCAAAAGCGCTTCGTGACATGAAAGCACTCTATCCTGATGCCGCGGTGCTTGTTCACCCTGAATCACCAGCAAGTGTTGTAGCGTTAGCTGACGCGGTAGGGTCGACTAGCCAGCTAATTAAAGCGGCAAAAGAGCTGCCGAATAAAAAGCTAATCGTGGCAACTGACAAAGGCATTTTCTTTAAAATGCAACAAATGGTGCCAGATAAAGAATTGGTCGAAGCACCAACAGCAGGTGCGGGTGCAACATGCCGTAGTTGTGCACATTGCCCGTGGATGGCAATGAACGGCCTTAAAGCAATTGAGAATGCACTCGTTGAAGGCGGAGAAAAGCATGAAATTTTCGTTGATGAAGCGTTACGTGTGAAGTCATTAATTCCGCTTAATCGCATGCTCAATTTTGCTGCTGAATTACAATTGAAGGTGAAAGGCAACGCATAATTGTGCGGGACCTCAGTCTTTTAAGTGGCGACCATGTGGTCGCCATTTTTATGTGCTATTTAAAATAAAGATAAGGAATGCTTTTCTATGAGCCAGACAATGTTAACCATTGCATTACCGCTCGCGTTAGCATGGATGATGTATTGTGTTGGCCTCACATTAACCCTTGCTGATTTTAAACGTGTTGCGACTTTTCCGAAAAAAATACTGGCAGGTTTAGCCGCTCAATTAATCGGTTTACCCTTACTGGCCTATACATTGATTCATCTGTTGGCGTTACCAGAACCTATTGCCGTTGGCTTATGGCTATTAGCGCTAGCACCGGGTGGGGCATCGTCCAATGCTATTACGCATTTGAGTGGTGGTGATACTGCGTTATCGATAAGTATGACCGCGATCAGTAGCTTAATTATTCCAATAAGCTTGCCACTGATGCTGCCTTTAGTGCTCAGCGATGCTCAGTTGGTTATACCCGTTAAGATGGCAATATTACAATTAACTGCTGTCACGTTTGTACCTGTGATGATCGGTATGATCATGAAGCAATATATTAAAGCTCCATGGTTTTCTTCGTTTATCTCCTTCGCTGGACGATCGTCATTATGGGCGTTGTTTTTCACCGTAACCATTACGTTAGCTGCAAACACCAAAGTCTTTAGCCAGCTATTTTCTGTTGGGTCTATTGCTGCAATCGTATTGTGCTTGAGTGGGATGATTCTTGGTGTAATTGTCGCGAAAGCATTGCGAGGCGATAAGAGATTAGTCAAAACGTTAGCAATAGAGGTTGGTATTCAAAATGCTGGAACGGCTATTTTTGTGGCTGTTGTACAATTACAAAGACCGGAGTTAGCATTAACCCCGTTATTGTATGGTGTGCTCATGAATATACCGGCATTGGTGATTATTCATCGAAGTAAACGACAAGCCGTGCTGTCGAAGTCTTAGTTGAAGTTGTAATTGAAAGACCGCATAAGAAAAAGGTTGCCCGTTATTTGTCATAACATGGGGCAACCCTTTTTCATTTCTGCGCAGCAGCCTTGTGATGCTGTGCTCTTGAATAAGTACGCGTAATTAGTGAAGCGTCACTAATGCTTGTGCACGCTGTGTTAAGCCACATAGCATATTCGGTACTGCCGCAAAGATCTCTTCAAATTGTGCCAGTGCATCTGCGCCTTCTTCAGATAATGCGACCATTGCATTTTCTGGATCGTATAGAAGCGTGATTGATAGCAATACGCCACCTAATAGGGCGTTATCTTCACTATGCTCAGGCATAATGTTTTCCCAATCATCACGTGCTAGCTGCCAGCCTTGTAGCATACCTTCAGCAAAATCACGTGTTTCTTCTGATACGAGTTCAGCGTCATCAAGTACACAGGTTTCAGGCCATTGCCATGTGCCTTCTAATAAGGACTCACGGCTCTCATTCCAGATATTAATAACTGCATTAGCGTAAGCTTCAAGATCTTCGTGGCTGGTAAATGGAGATGTTTCATCGCCACCCCATAGGTATGCCAACCATTCTGAAGGGTCTAACAAATGCGGTGCAGCTGCCATTGCAGTCACAAAACCATGCGTTTGCGCTTCAGTTAAAAGGTGGTTTGTTAGCTCAGGGTCTTGCAGTAATGCACCCAGTTGTGACTGTGAAGACATAGTTAATCTCGATTAATCGCTTGTATTGACTACTACTCATTGACCTACTCGAATATATACAGAGTGAAAGGCAATGAATAATAAGTAATGATGCTAGGTATTGTAGCAATATGAGCAGTAGCCACAACGTTATATTTTATGCGTGGTATTTTAATTTTATCAAAAAGTGAACAATTATAAGACGTTTAGATGATTTTTGTTGACCGATCCTTATATGGTTACTATAGTAGCGCTCCGTTGTGGTACTCGTATCCAACGGCAATTTGTGGTGAGGTGTCCGAGTGGCTGAAGGAGCACGCCTGGAAAGTGTGTATACGGCAACGTATCGAGGGTTCGAATCCCTCCCTCACCGCCATCATTTAAAGAAGCCGTCCTCGTGACGGCTTTTTGCTATCTGTAATACCATAAATAGCCTGAATAACCCCACCTTTTCTTCAATGCCTCTATGCGGCATTTAGTCTTTCAAGACGACTCGATGTTGACTGGGTATATCTCATACCAGCGCCTTGTTATACCCAGAAGATCTTAGTTAATGTCAATTAGAAGCACCGTAATGGTGCTTTTTCTTTGTCTGATATTTGATACCAAGGTGATTTTGTATTGTGATTGTTGGAAGTGTGAATAATATGTAATTAACTTTCAGTTTGATGTGATTTGTTTTTTGATCTCTCTGGTTGTAAATCATGATTTATCGATAAAAATGGAGTCATTTATTCTGATTTTATACTTTAATTATGATGACAAATGCATGGCGATAAATGTTATTTTTATATGCTTTGTGGCGATAGTGTTCTTTTTTAAGTATTTATCTGGATAAATGTAAGAATATACTGGTTAATTATTCGTTATATTTTTATTGTTCAATGTTGGTCATTCATGACTTGATTTTTTATTTCATATCGCGCATATAACTACCTGTTATTGAATGATTTATTTTTATTGTTTGTTGTTTTAATTACTGATTGGTTTTATTTTCATATTTTATGGGTAAATATCCATTACGGAATGATTGTAGTCGGTATTGGTTGATTTTATGTGTTTACTGCCTTTTTAAAGTGCTTTTAATGCAACTTATAGTAGTTAAATGAGGCTTGAATTTGGTGTTTTTTATCGATGTGGCACGTGAGTGGTGCGTGGGTAGTAAATTGTTCTAAAAACGAGGTTAAAACCAGTGGTAAATTTACCAACATATAAAAACTTTAGTATTTTATTTTAATAAAAACCTGTTCTAATACGCAAATCAACTGGATGCTGTTAAATATCCAGTTCAACTTTCTATTATTACCTAACAATCTGGTTTTATTTGCTATAGCTTGGGGGTTTAAAATGTCTGTCAAAGGTCAATTCAATATGCGTAACGCAGCGGCAGATACGTTTGCCATGGTTATTTTTAGTTTTATTACAGGCATGATGATTGAAGTTTTCGTGTCGGGTATGACCCTCGAGCAGTCTTTAGCATCACGAACCTTGTCGATCCCTGTAAACATTGCGATTGCCTGGCCATACGGTGTGTTCCGCGATTACCTATTACGCACAGGTCATCGATTATCTCCCTCTAGTTGGATGAAGGGCATATCAGACATGGTGGCATATGTGTTATTTCAGTCACCGGTTTATGCTTGTATCTTATTGGCTGTAGGTGCAGGTACCGATCAAATCATTACCGCAGTAACAAGTAATGCCTTTGTTTCTGGGGCGTTGGGTATTGTTTATGGGCAATTCTTAGATGTATGCCGCCGCATGTTTAAAGTACCTGGCTACTGTCGTGAACTATCGCACCCAGAGCCTCAGCATCAAGAAGTGTAATATATTGCCGAATAACTATTTAGCAAAAGGGTGCGCCATTTTATCTTTTATCGATACTTCTAACTGAGGTGACGCAATGGAGATATCATGTTTGATAAATTTATTTTTGATTCGGCAATGTAAGTCATGGGTTAACCCTAAACGATGCCCTGTTTCTGCCGCATAAGCACGCACTTCAAAGTTCTGGCAGTTTGCCGTTAGCCCTAAAAAGAACACTTCAGGTGCGGGGTTATCCAGTACTAACTCACATTCATCGGCGGCTTCAAATAATAACTGGGTAACTAATTCGCTATCAGATACATATTGAACACTGATTGTAAGCGTTACTCGAGTAATAGCATCTGATAGTGACCAGTTAATAAACTGCTCGGTAACAAAGGATTTGTTGGGCACGATAACTTCTTTGCGATCCCAATCAACGATGGTTGTTGCACGTGTTTTAATTTTTGCCACAACACCCGTCAACTCCCTAATAGTGACGGTATCGCCAATTCGAATTGGTTTTTCGAATAAAATAATGATACCAGAAATGAAGTTAGCAAAGATTTCCTGCATACCAAAGCCGATACCAACACCAAGTGCCGCAACGAGCCATTGCATTTTACTCCAATCGAAACCAATCAACCCAGAGCCGATAATGATACCAGTGAAGATAGCGAAGTAGCGGGTGAGGGAAGTAATGGCATAACCAGTACCAGGGCTAAGATCAAGGTGTTGGAGTATGAGTAGCTCCATTGCACCGGGTAAATCTCGCGCGAGAATACCCGTTAAGAAGATAGCGAGAATGGCCAGTAAAACACTCTTAATTGTAATTGCGCTGAGTTGTTCTATGCCATTAATGGTACTTGTCACATCCCAAAGTGAAATATCTTCAAGTAGGGTGATTGCTTGATATAGGTCATCCCATATCAATGACAATACGGCGACATAAATCAGTAATAACAATGAACGTAATAAACGTAAAGATTGCGCACTAATTTTATCAAGATCAACCTCTGGTTCTTCTATTTCAATGTGTAATTCACTGCTTATTGGGGCATCATCTTTGTCTTCAAGTACTTCAGCTTGTCGTTGAGCGATGATTTCTTGGCGTTTTATTTTGGCTCGCTCGAAGGCCAAACGACGTTTTTGAATGAGCATTAAACGCTTTACTAAGTAATAAATAAGCAGAGTAATCACACCGATAACGGCAGACATTTCCATCTTATTCATAACGATTTGAGATGAACCTAAATAACCATTTAAAGCCGCATAGTTTAAACCTTGAGGAATTAGAATCAGTGCCCACCAAAAAATGTGGTGACCAATATGTGCCTTACCTTCAGGCACATTGCCATAAGTCATCGGTAATTTTACTTGCCACATGCGCCAGTGAAAATAACTGACGGCAATATTGCTGATAATAAAGGCTAAACGCCCGAGAGTACCACTAATATCAATATCACTATAAAGGTAGGTGAAGTTTTGAATCACCATCATCGGAAGGTAGATCCATAATAGATTCCGATAATGTGTAAACGTTTTGTTTACGACACTTTTATCCCAATTAAAGTGGCTGATAAATAAGCCATTATCTCTTACTATTTCACGCATGAAACAATAAACAACTAAAGCCAAAGGTAATGATAAAGCTTGGCCTAAATGATGAACGAAAGGGTACTGCCAGGCAGAGCTGAGTAATAGACCTGTAATGGCGACAATAATGGGTACAGGCCAAGCAAGGCAGAAAGAGAGAAAGACATTGATATAGCTGTAACTGAATTTGTCTTGTGTCACTTTTCCTATTTTTTGGCTCGTTTTCTCAAGGTATTTAAGCCAACGGCTACGACACCAATTTAAACTCATAATAATAATGGCGATAATACCGATACCAATAAAGAGCTTTAGTTTTTCTATTACTGCGGGGGCTTTTAATAAATTAATCCATTGGAATGGTGAGAAAAACCATTTTAGTTTCTCCCACGTATCGGTAATAAGATTTAGGCTAAATGTCTTGGCATCTGGAGCCCAAAAAAGCCGCTTTGTAGCTTCAGTTTTTAAATCAATAAGCATGTTATTTAACCGATCAAAAGCCACGGTTAATGTTGCTTGTTGGTAGATTAAAGTATCTGAAGCCGCTATTACTTTTTTTAATAAAGTCAAATTAGCACTGATGAGTTTCTTTGCCGTTTTTTGTTGTTCTGGCGTGAGAGTCTCAATTTCAGTGAGGTTTTTTGCGCGTTCAGATAAAGTATCGTGTTGTTGTTGATACTCATATTTATTGATTTGGTTCTGAGCAATGTTTTTGTTTAAGGCTTCAATAGGAGGGTTAGAGGGTAAACGATCTATTCGGGTTCGAAGGCTTTCACTGAATGCAGGGCTTAGCTTAAGCCATTCAGACATCATATCTAAGTCATCAGCTGTTTTAGAGACGATGGTGATTTGTTCATTCGTTGTTTTTATCTGTTGCTGTACTTGCTCTCTTTTCGTAGAGAAGCTACCAAATGAAGATGACAGTCGTTGATTTGTTACAATTAACTGACGAAGTACTGGTGGCTGATCAATTAAAGTTTCTTGTAACTCATCACTGTTTTCAATGTTTGTATCAGCGCTGGTTCGAAGTACGCGGTTCAGCATGTTTTGCAAGTTATTGCGGTAGGCCTGACGAGCTTCAATTTCTAAATTGGCATAGGTGATTTTAAATTTAGTTAACGTACGGCGATTACCTGAACTAAGTTGTTCGGCTTCCAGCATAAAGACTTGGCTAATATAAAACTGCTGTTCGATCTTGAATAACAGGGTTTCATTCAGAGCTGCGGTATCGCTACTGTCATGCTGAGTCTTTGCTAGCTTCGTTTCCACTTTTTTTATTTTTACTCGAAGTGCTTCTGATTGATAAGAAAACTCATCAATTCCATGTTCAATTTCAAGTAGAAGATTTTTGTCATTTTTTCGTGTTACTTCTAATTGAACTAAAGCGCTGTCTTGATCGGCAATTTCAAGAGTTAACTCTTCTTTGCCCCACTCAAAAAAATCAGGGAATTCAGTTGAAGAGTAAGCGGCAATTTTTTGTTTTAGTTTATCTGCTTCTTGCGGGAATGTTTCGGTAACCATCTGATACTGACGTGTTCTAATATTAAATTCTTTGGTTTTATCAATCTGGTTTTGTGCTTGTAAATAGCTATCAAGTTCTTTGATTGTTTCGGGGGTGTTCGGTAATTGGTTAAGTTCTTCAATTTTGCTGGTTAACGCAGCCTGCGAATCTTCAATCTCGTCTGCTATCGTCGAAAAAGCAGTAAGAAGAGACAGAAAGAGGAAAAAGAGAAAGTGGTGCGCTTTTAACATAGATATGCCTATATAAAATCCATAATCATGAAGGCTCTAAACCATAAACTTACGATAAAACGTATTGAATTACTTAAAAATAAAAGTGTAGCAGTGAATAAATAGAATTGATTGGCTTAAGAATAAGGCGAATTGGGCTAATAGTCGACAAACGAGACTTGTTTGAAGAAAACCCCTTGACCCTATCGACCTAAAACATTACATTAGCCGCCGTTGAGACGTACAGCGTCTTGGCAACAATGTGGTGAGGTGTCCGAGTGGCTGAAGGAGCACGCCTGGAAAGTGTGTATACGGCAACGTATCGAGGGTTCGAATCCCTCCCTCACCGCCATATCTCTTTTAGAGATATAAAAACGGAGAGATGGCTGAGTGGTCGAAAGCACCGGTCTTGAAAACCGGCAAGGGTTTATAGCCCTTCTAGGGTTCAAATCCCTATCTCTCCGCCACATTCAAAGAAACCGCTAATTTATTAGCGGTTTTTTTACGTCTGAAGTTTGCCAATAAGATAGGGATGCAGAATCCTAGACTGGGTTCACCTGAGCGAAGCGAAAGCACATTGCCCGTACCGAAGGTGCGAAAAGGCAATAGCCCGAAGGGTACGAGCTTGCGAGTAATAAATCCCTATCTCTCCGCCACATTTAGAAAAGGGCGCTGATTTATCAGCGCCTTTTTTGCTTTTAGCGCATGTGGTTAGAGGAATTTGTTCCAAACCCGCCTCACCCAGAACATTCCACCAGATTCAAAGAAACCGCTACTCTGTTAGCGGTTTTTTTACGTCTGAAGTTTGCCAATAAGATAGGGTGCAGAACCCTGACTGGGTTCACCTGAGCTCTACTTTCCCCTCACTTTATACCGTGTTGTCCCAAATATGAGAAAGTGACTTACACTTAATACAGGATAGTCGCAGGCAATTAATCAAGTTAACTTGTTTAATTATGCCGTGAAAATGAGCCTTATCTATGGGTAAATTTTTGTATGTTAATCTACTTGGTATGCTAATGGTTGGCTGTACTAGCACGACAGCCACTCATCAACCTGATCATCAGTTTCGTCAACAATATATGGAACTTTATAGAACAATGGAGATGACGCCAAAGGCATACCCGATTCTTATTCTACAGCCGAGTGAAGCATGAGCAGAGGTAGCCATTTGTAAAATCACAACGAGCCTGAGGGCTCTTTTTTATGAAAGGTTAGATCATACAGTGGGTAAGAAATCAGAGTGAATCATTAGGTAAAGCGTGAATATTGAGTTTGGGATGAAGAGAAAACTCCGGTAATATCATCATGCCAAGTCGGTTTCGGGTATGGGTATAATGAGCCCCAATAAGTAGGAATTTCCCATGATTATTGAACCAGTAGTAAAGGGGGTTGTTGCACGTTCAGCGCATCCATTTGGTTGCCAGCAGGCTATCCGCAATCAGATCAATTATGTGAGAACGGCTGATCCCGTTACTGACGGGCCGAAAAAAGTATTGGTGCTTGGTGCCTCGTCGGGGTTTGGTCTGGCATCTCGTATTTCACTGGCTTTTGGTGGTTCGATGGCAGATACCATTGGTATTTCTTTCGAGCGAGGACCGAGTGAAAAAGGTGTAGGCACTGCGGGTTGGTATAATAATATTTTCTTTCGCGAAGAAGCTGAAAAAGCGGGTTTAATCGGTAAAAACTTCATTGGTGATGCTTTCTCGCCACAAATGCGCCAACAGGTTATTGAGTATATAAAGACAGAATTTGGTGGCCAGCTTGATTTGGTTGTATATAGCTTGGCAACGGGAGTAAGGCCGAATCCTGAAACCGGAGAGTTATGGCGTTCGTCAATCAAGACCATGGGTGAGCCTGTAACAGGGCCGACGATCAACATCGAAACCGACACAATGGAGCAGATGACGATTGGGACTGCGACACCAGAAGAAGTTGAAGACACTGAAAAGGTGATGGGCGGAGAAGATTGGGCGAGTTGGATTGACATTCTGTCTGATGCGGGTGTTCTGGCGACTGGCTGTAAAACGGTGGCCTATTCGTATGTTGGCCCTAAAGCGACGTATCCCATTTATCACCAAGGAACATTAGGCAGAGCTAAGGCGCATTTGCATGCAACAGCCGATCAGCTTAATAACAAGATGTCTGAAATGGGGGGTGAGGCTTATGTGTCTGTCTGTAAAGCGTTAGTCACTAAAGCCAGTGTTTTTATTCCTGCCTTTTCGCCCTATATTCTAGCTTTGTTTAAGGTGATGAAAGACAAAGGTGTGCATGAAGGATGTATTGAGCAGATGCAGCGACTCTATGCTCAACGTCTTTACGGAAAAGACAAAATAGTACCCGTTGATGATAACCGTTTGATTCGTGTTGATGACTGGGAACTAGAGGAAGACATTCAGCAGCAAGTCAGTGAGTTAATGGTAAAAATCACCCCTGAAAACTTTACTACAATGGGGGATTACCAAGGTTATAAAACCGATTTTATGCAGTTAAATGGCTTTGATTTAGAAGGCGTTGATTATCAAGCAGATATTAGCTTTGAAACGCTAACGCAATTAGTGGCATAAATGCATAAGGGTCATGTCATGCGCCAAGTCAGTGAAAAACTACAGCCATGGCTTGAAGGTTTTAACCTGCAAGTAGCAGTATTAATTGAAAATGGTTTCAAACCGACTTCAACCAATGCCCGTGAAGGGCTAGCCAATTTAACGAAAGATTTGGTTACTGATATTCCCGCTATTGCTTGGGTTCAAGATGATGTTGTCATCAACGATGAATGTAATGTACCTGTACGCATTTACCATCCGGCACCAGAGCAGGCTTTACCTGTTTTGGTTTATTACCATGGTGGTGGGCATATGGCCGGCAGTATTACGGTTTATGATCCTATCTGTCGGAAATTGGCGATAGCAACCCAGCATGTTGTGGTGGCTGTCGATTACCGGCTGGCGCCAGAATGGCCGTATCCTGCGGGTGTGAATGATGCTTATGCTGTTGTGAAAGGTATTTGGACAACATTGGATAGCTGTCAGATCCAGTATCAACAAGAATTAGTGATTGCAGGCGACTCTGGTGGTGGTGCATTGGTGGCAGCGGTAAGTGAACAGGCGCAATTTGATGATACGGTGAATATTGCCAAGCAAGTGATGATCTATCCAAGTCTTGACTACACCATGCACTCAGGTTCGATGGAACAAAATGCAGCAGGGTACTTACTTCAGAAAGACAAGGTAGCGTGGTATTTTGATAATTATTTACAAAATAATGAAGACCGCCAACGGGTTTCTCCATTATATGGCCGCTTTACCCCTGCATTGCCAGAAACCTTACTCTTTACTGCTGAGTTTTGCCCGCTTCGTGATGACGGGGTAAGCTATTGCAAAAAGGTTGAAGCGACTGGCGTGCAGGTTGAGCATATACATTTCCCCGATATGATCCACGCCTTTATGAATATGGAAGATTTGGTAAAAAAAGAGTGCGCTCAAGTTTACCAAACCATTGCCCGTTTTCTACGCACCTAAGCGGGGTATGTTGTATCAGACTGCTGATAAAAGAATGCATTCTTCCTCTAATATTTGTTGTAACTCTGAAACACAACTTCCGCAGCCTGTTCCTGCTTTTGTGCATGCGCTTATTTGATCGACTGATTTTAGGTGTTGTTCTCTAATGGCTTGGCAAATTGTATTTCTTCCAACTTGTTTGCACGAACAAATAGTTTTCCCTGCCGCTAATTTCCCCTCAGCAGTACCCGATATGAGTGAGCGCTCGACGGCAATGTCGATAGGCTCATCTAATAGGTTTTGTAGCCAATCTAAATCTTGTTGCTGCAAGTCATTAGCGACTAGATAGCAACTGCGTAAACGTTGTTTCTCGATATTTGCGTAGCGATATTGCCCGCTACTTGCTCCATCGAAACTCAGTTCACGCCCATTTTCATGTTGGCAGTATTGTGAAAGGCGAAGCATCAATTGTTCTGGTAATAAACAACTGGCAATACGGTATAGATAGCCGCCTGTTACCTTTTGACGTACCCAATAATCAAACTCAGTCATATCAAGAACCGTGCTGGATAGCAGCATAGCTTCACTTTTATAAGCGAAAGAGGCAATGGATACAGGAGTAAATTTGAACTCGGGTTGGCCTGATATATCGTCTGTTTTTGGGCTTATTAAGTTACAGACTTTACCGGCACTGGATGTCACGTTATTCCAATGTATCGGCATAAAGAGTTGCCCTTGATTGACCTGTTTTGATATATCAACCCGTACCTGAGCACTACCGAATGGGCTCGCGAGAGTGGTGATTGTTCCGTGTTGTAACGCATAATGTTCAGCATCTACTGGGTTAACAGATACGAAAGGCTCTGGTTTATGAGCACCTAAACGCGCCGATAAACCTGTTCGCGTCATGGTGTGCCATTGATCGCGAATACGACCACTGTTTAACGATAGAGGGTAGTCAGTATTACATTGTAAAGCGGTTGGTTGGTGCTGCACAGCAATGAACTGCGCCTTTCCTGATGGGGTAAAAAAACAGCCATCAGCGAAGAGGCGCTTGTGCGTAATTTTTTTGTCAATATGTAGAACGGGCCACTGTTGTGGTGGTAATTGTGAATATTGTTCTGTGGTTAGATGAGCGAGGCCGATTAAATTTAAATCACGTTTAGCATTATCGAGCCCCGTCATTATGGCGTATTCATTAAAAATCTCGGCCTCATGCTGATAAGTAAATGCCTTAGCAAAGCCCATCGATTTTGCAACTTCACTGATTATCCACCAATCAGGTTTGCCTTCCCCCGGGGTTGGTAATAGACGTCGTTGGCGTGATATACGACGCTCTGAATTAGTGACTGTACCCGACTTTTCACTCCAACCTTGCGCCGGTAAAAGTACATCTGCACAACGGGTGGTATCGGTATCAGCAATACAATCAGACACCACAACCAGCGGACATTTTTTGAGTGCGCGCTTAATTTTTTCTGCATCTGGCAAGCTTACTACAGGGTTCGTCGCCATTATCCAAATTGCTTTAATTTTACCATTATCAATTGCATCAAATAGCTCGATTGCTTTTAAGCCTGGCTGAGTGGCAAGTGAATCTGTTTGCCAATAGTCGCTGATTAATTGGTGATGTGTTGGGTTACCAAAATCCATGTGTGAGGCTAAGGTATTGGCTAGCCCGCCCACCTCACGCCCACCCATCGCGTTAGGCTGGCCTGTAACAGAGAACGGTCCTGATCCTGGTTTACCTATCCGCCCCATCGCAAGATGACAGTTTAAAATACTGTTTACTTTATCTGTGCCTTGAATAGATTGATTGACCCCTTGTGAGTATAGGGTAACGACCTTGTCAGTTTTGGCGTACAAATGATAAAAAGTGTTTAACTGCTCAATCGATAAACCAGTTTTAGCGGCAACCGCTGCAATATCGCCAGCATCTTTATTAGCACGCTCTACTGCCTGTTCGAAACCTTCGGTATGTGCGTTGATATAAGCGTTATTCAGCTGGTGGTGTTGGTTAAGGTAGCTGAGTAAACCGTTAAACAAAGCCACGTCAGATCCCGCTTTTAATGCTAAGTGCTGATTGGCGATCTCGCAGGTGTCTGTTTTTCTTGGATCGATCACGATCACCTGCAGGTTGGGGCGGCGTTGTTTTTCGGCCTTGATACGCTGGTATAAAACAGGGTGGCACCACGCGAGGTTTGAACCTGTAATAACGATCATATTGGCAAGTTCAAGATCTTCATAACAGCCCGGTACTGTGTCAGAACCAAATGCCCGTTTATGCCCGGCGACACTTGATGACATACATAAGCGTGAATTGGTATCGATATTGCCACTGCCAATAAAGCCTTTCATCAATTTATTCGCGACATAATAATCTTCAGTTAATAGCTGTCCGGATACATAAAAGGCAACAGCATCTTTACCATGCTGTTCAATAATGTCTGAAAATTGTGTTGCCACGTGCTTAATCGCACTGTTCCAATCGACGTTTTGACCATCGATTGATGGGTACTGTAGGCGCCCATCATGCGTAACTGTTTCGCCAAGGGCGAGTCCTTTTGAACATAATCGCCCGTAGTTTGCTGGGTGATCAGCATCGCCTCGAATATCGAGTTGACCGCTTGCAGTAGGCTTCGCTTCAATGCCACAACCTACGCCACAATATGCACAGGTACTTTTAACCCAAGGGGTGACTTTATCTATTGCCACAATCCTTCTCCTTAGCCTGTTCAGCTTTCTCTTTCTGGTTATATAAGAGACTGAGCAATAACTACGCCAGTTTGAGATAAGTGCTAAAACTCATGCGAAAGAAAGTATTAATTCTTACTTAACAATTGGTTGTGGATTGATATGTTATGAAATGCGCATTAGGTGATATTTTTAACTACCACTTAAGGGTTAACGCATCAAAAGTCGATGCTTTATTCTGGTGTCTCGTGCACTTATTTTGTGCAATAGCCCCTTATTTCAAAGAAATTGATGCGTGATAAAAAAGAACTTTATATGTGATTATAGTTTTGCCTTAACTTTAATTGATTGAAATTTAATGGTTTTATTTTTATTTGGAATGTAAAGGCTAACTACTGGCACTCTCTTTGCTGTAGTCAATTCATAGCAAGCATGGAAGCGTAAGAGGAATTGAGTTATGTCGAATGAAGCCCCTACAAATAGCATTGTTAACTTTGCGGCAGTTACTGCCAAAGAAAGCCTGTTTTCAGGGAAAGTCAGCTTAGTGGGTGCGGGGCCGGGTGATCCTGATTTACTGACTTTAAAAGCCTTAAGGGTTATTCAGCAAGCAGACTTGATCTTGTTTGATCGCTTGGTGAGTAAAGAGATCTGTCAGCTATTCCCTTCTTCAACGCCTGCCTTGTATGTCGGCAAAGCCAAAGATCGCCACAGTGTACCTCAAGATGAAATTAATGAGCTTCTCGTGACCAAAGCCCAGCAAGGCTTAAATATCTGCCGCCTTAAAGGAGGTGACGCATTTGTGTTCGGACGTGGCGGCGAAGAAATGTTGCGTTTAATGCAAGAAGGTATCGAAGTGGAGCTTGTTCCCGGTATTACCGCTGCAGCTGGGTGCACCAGTTATGCGGGTATTCCATTGACTCATCGCGGTTTGTCTCAAGGTTGCACGTTTGTGACAGCCCATGCAGAGAAAGAACTCGATATTCGTTGGGACAGCTTAGCGCAGCTTGATCACACCTTGGTGTTTTATATGGGGCTAAGCAAGGCAAGTTTGATTGCCGAAGAGCTCATCAAGTCAGGCTTAGATAGGAATACGCCAGCCGCCTTAATCGAAAATGGATGCTGCCCAAAGCAACGTGTAGTACGCGGTAAGCTGAACCAACTCGATGAATTAGTCACTGAACATGATGTGAAATCTCCTGCATTAATTGTGATTGGCAAAGTTGTGGATCTGGCGGATCAACTTCAATGGTTTGCGAGCTTGGATAACCAGAAAGCTGAACGTCTGATGGCGTAATCCGCAGATTTATTTAAAGCATTATTAGAAAAATAAAGAGGATACAACATGGATAAGCAGCGTATTGTTGTGGTTGGAAACGGGATGGTTGGACATAAATTTATCGACACATTAGTGCAGGATGCCAGTGCAGATAAGTTTGACATTGTTACTTTTTCAGAAGAATCACGCCTAGCCTATGATCGCGTAAAGTTGAGTGCCTATTTTACGGGAACAACAGCAAATGAATTGGCATTAACCGATGAAGGGTATTATCAGCAACACGGGGTTAATTTTGTGTTGAGTGATAAAGTTGTTGCGCTAGATACAGTAAACAATCATGTGGTAACTGAAAGTGGGCGCCAAGAGCCCTACGATAAATTAATCCTGGCAACTGGTTCATTCCCTTTTGTACCGCCGATTCCTGGGAATGACCAGCCGCACTGTTTGGTGTATCGCACCATTGAAGATCTTGAAGCGATCACAGAATCAGGTAAAGACAGCCAGGTCGGCGTAGTTATTGGTGGCGGCTTACTGGGGTTAGAAGCGGCAAATGCGTTGAAGAACCTAGGGGTTGAAACCCACGTTGTTGAGTTTGCTCCGCGCTTGATGGCGGTGCAGTTAGATGATGGTGGTGCGCGATTGCTGCAACGAAAAATTGAGCAGCTTGATGTTCAGGTACATACCGAAAAAGCGACCACAGAAATCGTGGCGGGTGAAACATGTCGCTACCGCATGAATTTTGTAGATGGCAGCTTTCTTGAAACCGATATGATTGTATTTTCTGCGGGTATTCGCCCTCAAGATGAATTAGCGCGTCAATATGGTTTAGAGGTGGGTGAGCGTGGCGGAATAGTGATTAATGACAACTGCCAAACGAGTGTCGATAATATTTACGCCGTCGGTGAGTGTGCGCTGTGGCAAGGGCGAATTTTTGGTCTAGTGGCACCTGGCTACAGTATGGCAAAAGCGGCTGTTTCACATATCAGTGGTGGTACGGGGGCATTTACAGGTGCAGATATGAGCACCAAGTTGAAGCTGCTGGGGGTAGATGTTGCCAGTATCGGTGATGCGCATGGGCAAACTGCAGGTGCACAATCTTACACCTTTAATGATGAAGTCGAGCAAATATACAAACGTCTTATTATATCGGAAGACGGCAAAAAGATATTAGGTGCAGTATTAGTTGGTGACGTTGATGCTTACGGTACGTTATTACAAATGATGCTCACTGATATGGAATTGCCAGAAACCCCAGCAGCATTAATATTGCCAGCTGTTGATGGCGAAGCAAGTTCAGGCTTTGGTGTTGATGCCTTGCCAGATTCAGCACAAGTATGCTCATGTTTCGATGTAACCAAAGGGCAGATCAAAGAAGCTGTCGCCAATGGTTGTACCGATATGGCGAGTATTAAAGGCACAACCAAGGCATCCTCGGGTTGTGGTGGCTGTACTGGGTTGGCAAAACAAGTGTTAGATGCTGAATTAGCTAGCCTTGGTTTTGAGGTGAAAAATGATATTTGTGAGCACTTTGCTTATTCGCGAAAAGAACTGGCTGACATTATTCGCATTAAGGAAATTAAGACATTTGATGAATTGCTAACGAGTCACGGTGAAGGGCTGGGTTGTGAAATTTGTAAGCCAACTGTGGGATCGATTCTAGCCTCATTTTGGAATGATTATGTATTAGATGACCAACATATTGGGCTGCAAGATACTAACGATATATTTCTTGGCAACATGCAAAAAGATGGCACTTATTCTGTTGTCCCACGTATTGCTGGTGGTGAGATAACGCCAGAGAAATTAATTGTACTAGGGCAGGTAGCGCAAGAGTTTAATCTTTATACCAAAATAACGGGCGGGCAACGCATTGACTTATTTGGTGCACAATTACATGAACTTCCGAGTATTTGGAAAAAACTAATTGATGTGGGTTTTGAAACCGGTCATGCCTACGGCAAATCGCTGCGTACCGTGAAATCGTGTGTTGGTAGCACATGGTGTCGTTATGGGGTGAAGGACAGTGTTGGTTTTGCGATAGAAATTGAAAACCGTTACAAAGGATTACGAGCACCGCATAAGATCAAATTTGGTGTTTCAGGTTGTACCCGTGAATGCGCAGAAGCACAGTCGAAAGATGTCGGTATCATCGCGACAGAAAATGGTTGGAACCTTTATGTGTGCGGAAATGGTGGTATGCGCCCGCGTCATGCTGATCTTTTTGCATCAGATTTAGATGATAAAACCTTGCAGCAATATGTTGATCGATTCTTGATGTTTTATATTCGCACAGCCGATCGATTACAGCGAACATCGGTATGGCTAGAGAACATAGACGGCGGGCTCGATTACCTTAAAGAAGTCATTATTGATGATAAATTAGGGCTAGCAGAAGAGCTTGAAAACGAAATGGCGCGTAATATTCGAAACTATCAATGTGAATGGAAAACAACCATTGAGTCATCTGAAAAACTCAAACGTTTCCAGCATTTTATCAATAGTTCTGATCCTGATAATAAGCTTTCTTATATAACAGAGCGAGAGCAGCGTCGCCCAGCAACTAAATTTGAACGTATTGATATTGTGGAAGTGACTGATTAGGTCATTCATTTTGAACCCTGCACCTTGAGGTGACTTGGGTATATATCTTCATTAATAGCTGAAAAGGAAAATATAAGATGAGTGATTGGAAAACAATTTGTCACCAAGATGATTTAATTCCCGATACCGGGTTGTGCGCATTATTTGATGATGAACAAGTGGCTATTTTTTATTGTGGTGGTAATCAGAGCCTATATGCATTATCGAATTTTGACCCAATCGGCGATGCGAATGTTTTATCGCGTGGTATTGTCGGCTCTATTGGTGATGAAGTTGTCGTAGCATCACCACTTTATAAGCAACATTTTAACCTTAAGACTGGAAAGTGCTTAGAATCACCAGAATATACATTAAAGACGTACCCTATACGGGTAAATGATGGTGAGGTTCAGTTGCAGGTAGTGCTGTAATTTAAATAAATCAAATGGTTATGATTTGAATCATAGAGGCTTACTGCCTCTATTTTTTTGTTTATATTTTGTCCTTAATTTCAGTGTTTACCTTGATTAAAGCTTATATGTGTACTATCAGTGCATACTTTTCGTTAGTTGCCCAAATAAAGGGCATTAGTTAACGGTAGTTGTAACGTTATGATCTAAATTGTTGTTTTTAAATGAATGTTTCTATTTGTTAATGTGGCATGTAATGTGCTTTGTTATAAGAAGAGATGTTATTGATAAATAGAGGGATCTTTGTATGGGTAATAAGGATAGATTTAATCTGTTTTCATTTACTGGCAAGATGAAAATACTTCATCTTAGTTGGTTTGCTTTTTTCATTACATTTATGGTGTGGTTTAACTTGGCACCATTTTTACAATCGGTTAAAGAGTCGCTCGGCTTAACAACGGCAGAAATAAAAACACTGCTTATTTTAAATGTCGCATTTACTATTCCTGCACGTGTTGTTATTGGCATGCTGACCGACAAATACGGCCCACGCATTGTTTATTCGGCATTGCTCGCCATTTGTTCTATACCGTGTTTTGCGTTCGCATTGTCTGAAACATTTATTCAAGCGGCCATTTCGCGTTTTGCACTTGGCTTTATTGGAGCCGGTTTTGTTGTTGGTATCCGCCTAGTCTCTGAATGGTTCCCACATAATGAGCTAGGCACTGCAGAAGGCATTTATGGCGGTTGGGGTAATTTTGGTTCGGCAGCTGCGGCATTTACATTACCAACAATCGCAGTGATGTTTGGTGGTGAAGATGGTTGGCGCTATGCAATGGCAATTACCGGTGTAATGAGCTTGCTGTTCTCTTTTGTATTTTATGCCAATGTAACTGATACCCCTAAAGGCTCGACATATTTTCGTCCTAAAAATCTAGGTGCTATGGAGGTAACATCGACGGGGGACTTTTTCTTATTATTAGTCATGAAGTTACCTATGTACGGTGCATTGGCTTTATTAGCTTGGAAGCTATCGCCAACAGGTATTGCAATGCTATCAGACATTGTAGTTAACAGTATTTATATTGGATTATCAGTGTTGTACTTATATGAAGTATGGCAAACCTGGACGCTGAATAAATCGATATTTTCTGAGCCAGTACCCGAGATTCATCAATATAAATTTAAACAAGTCGTGGTGCTGAACATTCTTTATTTTGCTACGTTTGGTTCAGAACTTGCCGTTATTTCAATGTTGCCTCTTTTCTTTTCTGAAACGTTTGAACTTACACCTGTAATGGCGGGAATGGTTGCTTCTGCGTATGCGTTTATGAACCTTATGTCGCGTCCTGGTGGTGGATGGTTATCAGATAAATTTGGTCGTAAACCAACGTTGTTGATTCTAACTGCGGGTTTAGCCATCGGGTATTTTTTCATGGGGCAAGTAAACAGTGAGTGGCCGTTATGGCTGGCTGTAATGGCTGCAATGGCATGCTCTTTCTTTGTCCAATCAGGAGAAGGGGCTGTGTTTGCAACCGTGCCGTTAATAAAACGTCGTATGACAGGCCAGATTGCGGGCATGACAGGGGCTTATGGCAATGTTGGTGCAGTGTGTTACCTCACAGTATTGTCGTTAGTTGATTACAGCACATTCTTCTTAGTGATTGCAGGTACAGCGGTATTGGGCTTCATTACCTTATTGTTTATGGAAGAGCCATCAGGTCAGATTGCAGAAGTTAATGAGGATGGAAGCGTAACGTTAATTGATGTTGCCAATAATTAATACCATCCTTGATAAGCCTACTGTTGGTTTCATAGAAAAATAGTGAGTGAAGTGAAACGAAAAATGAAGGGGTTAAATGGCTATATTGCATGGTTAGTTTAACCACTTCAGCTCATTCGCTAAACCTACTGCTTTGTAAAGAACATAGTTAGAAAGGGGGGCGTTATGACTCAAGCTTCATCGAGTACGCATTCAGCTAAAGAGTGTGTTAGCAACAATGCTTTGAATCGGGGTGAAGTAAAACAAAACACACCGCCTAAACAGCAAAAATCAATGTTGTTGTCATCAAACAAAAAAGTTGAAAATAGATTGCACGTTGCGATGGGCGGCTATTCAATTGCTGGTGTACGATCCATCAATCAAGATGCCTTTTCAGTTAAGCTGCCGAGCAGTAATAATATAGTGAAATATAAAGGCATTGTGGCATGTATTGCCGATGGCGTTAGCTGCAGTGAAAATGCGCAACAAGCCAGCCAAACCAGCGTTACTCAATTTATTGATGAATATTACAGTACGCCTGATAGTTGGAATGTGAAGAAATCAGCTTCGGCCGTATTAACGTCATTGAATCAGTGGCTGTATCAACATGGTCAGTACAGTGACTTGCGGCATAATGGCTTGGTTACAACGTTTAGTGGCGTTGTTTTAAAATCGAATACCGCGCACCTTATTCATGTGGGCGATAGCCGAATTTATCGCTATCGGCAGGGGAAATTAACCCTTTTAACCCGTGATCATTGCCGTAAGCAAAAAGGAAGAAATAGCTTTCTTACACGGGCGTTAGGTATGGATAGTCACTTAGAGGTGGACTATCAACAAGAACCTATTGAAAAAGGAGATATCTTTTTTCTCTCAACTGATGGTGTACATGAATGGCTCACGAATAATGAAATAACAGCATTAATCTATGAAGGAAAAAAAGAGAAGAGAGACAGAGAGCAACAAGCCAAAGTGATCATAGCGCAAGCGCAAGCCAATGGAAGTGATGATAATCTAAGTTGTTTATTGTTAGAGGTACTTGACGTACCTAGCTTGAATATCGAAGAAGCCTATAACCAACTCACTGAAAAAGTAATTCCGCCGATACTCAAAGTTGGTAATACGATTGATAACCTCAAGGTGGTTGATGTGATACACAGTGGTACGCGTAGCCATGTGTATTTAGTCAAGAATATTGAGGATAACGCAGAGGCTGCTCAGTATATATTAAAAGCCCCTTCTCCTAATTTTTCTGAAGATCTACTTTATCTTGAAGGGTTCACCAGAGAGCACTGGGTTGGATGCCAGCTTAATAGCGCGAGTATTATGAAGATTTATGCTCACAATACCAGCTCTCCATTTTTGTACCATTTGTGTGAATATGTTGAAGGGCAAAGTTTACGGCAATGGATGCATGATAATCCTAAACCCAGCTTTGAAAGTGTCCGTATTATTGCCAAAGGAATGATAAAGGCTACTCGTGTTTTTCAACGAATGGAGATGGTACACCGTGATCTTAAACCTGAAAATATCATGCTGGCAAAAGATGGTCGTGTCGTGATTGTTGATTTTGGTACGGTACAGGTTGACGGTTTAGATGAAATTGCGTCACCAGTATCTGAAGATGTACCCATGGGCTCGGTTGATTATATTGCCCCAGAATACTTGGCAGGAGAAAGAGCGCAGCATCAGTCAGATATTTTTTCTATTGGGGTGATTTTATTTGAAATGCTAACGGGAAAATTACCGTATGCCACACGACCTTCTCGGGTTGTACAGTCTATACCTCATCAAGATTGGCATTATATCTCAGCGTGTCAGTATCGTGATGATATCCCATTTTGGCTTGATATTACGTTAAAAAAAGCCTGCCAGCCATCGCCAAAATTACGTTATCAAGCAATGTCAGAATTGCAGCAGGATTTTACATCACCCAACCCTCAGGTTGTTGCTGAATATGAAAGGTCACCACTAATACAGCGTTACCCCATCTCATTTTGGAAGGTAGTCTCTTTAGTGTTACTCGTTATTGTTTTAGCTGAAGGGTATTTTTTAATGATGTTATGAAGATATTCTAAAGACCCCAAATAAGATATTTACCCTAAGCACTAATAAATATTAGTGCTTTTTTATGCTTGCAATAAATGCATTTAAGACTGATTGAAATATGCGTAATAACAGACTTTTGTTTACCCCTGGAAAGGCTATGTTTCCTGCTGTAAACGTTAACCTTATGATTTGAAAGGAATAAAAGTGATCGTCGTCATGCTTCTTGTTTTGTATTGATTATGCCTGACAAGAATTTGTTTAAGATCAAATAGCGACACGGCAACGAGGTGTTACAAAGAGAACAGACAGCGAGAGATGTACATCGCAGAAAAATGAACGTACCGAGACGGATTACATTTAGTGGTGCTTTAGCGAAATAACGTTAGAGATCATTACCGTAATGAGTTTTTAAATATTATGGAGAATTATTATGAGCAGTGCATTTTTTATCCCTTCGGTAAACTTAATGGGTGCTGGTTGTTTAACTGAGGCGGCAGATGCGGTTAAAGCACATGGCTTCAAAAAAGCATTAATCGTAACTGATAAAGTATTGAACCAAATTGGCGTGGTTAAGCAAGTGGTCGATCTGCTGGCTGAACGCAACGTAGAAGCAGTTGTTTTTGATGGCACACAACCTAACCCAACAATGGGTAACGTTGAAGCGGGTTTAGCACTATTAAAAGCCAATGAGTGTGATTTTGTTATTTCATTAGGTGGTGGCTCGCCGCACGATTGTGCGAAAGGTATTGCACTTGTTGCTTCAAATGGTGGTTCAATCTCTGATTATGAAGGGGTTGATGTAAGTGCTAAACCTCAGTTGCCACTTGTTGCTATTAATACCACTGCTGGTACAGCATCAGAGATGACACGCTTCTGTATTATTACTGATGAAGCGCGTCACATTAAGATGGCAATTGTTGATAAAAATACAACGCCATTAATGTCAGTAAATGATCCTGAATTGATGTTAGCAAAGCCAGCATCATTAACCGCAGCAACTGGTATGGATGCGCTAACACACGCTATTGAAGCATACGTTTCAACTGCAGCAACACCAATTACAGATGCTGTAGCAATAAAAGCAATTGAACTAATTCAAGCACACTTACGTACCGCTGTGAACGATGGCCAAAACCTTGAAGCGCGTGAACAAATGGCGTACGCACAATTCATGGCTGGTATGGCATTTAACAATGCTTCTTTAGGTTACGTGCACGCAATGGCGCACCAGTTAGGTGGTTTTTACGACTTGCCTCACGGTGTGTGTAATGCGGTTCTTTTACCTCATGTTCAGCGCTATAACGCTAAAGTATGTCCTGATCGTTTACGTGATGTGGCAAAAGCTATGGGTGTGAATGTTGAAACTATGACAGCTGAACAAGGTGCAGATGCTGCATTAGAAGCCATTCAAGTGCTATCGAAAGATGTAGGTATTCCTGCGGGTCTTAAAGATCTTGGCGCAAAGAATGAAGATATCTCAATTCTTGCTGATAATGCGTTGAAAGATGCATGTGGTTTTACTAATCCAAAGCAAGCAACTCATGAAGAAATTTCTGAGATTTTTGCTGCTGCAATGTAATTGTTACGATGAGGGTTTATGCGTTAACCATTAGGTTTTGATAGTTAAGTGTAAGCCTTTCGTGCTAATAAAAAAGCGATCATTAATGATCGCTTTTTTTATAGAGTAGATAACCATATTTTTAACGTGGTGCTTAGTCGGTGTATTTACTTTTTGAGTCAGACATCAGCTGTTTTTGTGTGCCATTTAGTTTCTATTAAGCCACATAAAATCGTGTAATATACAAAGGGTAACTCACTTACTAAGATTATATAAATTTGTATAGAAGGAAGATGTAATGGAAGCCGAACTACTCGAAATAAAGAACTTCCTTTCCCAATATCCGCCCTTTAATGAGCTTCCTGATGATGCTTTAATTTATGCTACCCAGCATGTTGAAATTTCTTACTTTCGACAAAATATGCCAATTATTCATTTTGGCGACCATATTCAAGATCTTTACATGGTACGAAGTGGGGTTGTAGAGATTTATCGTCGAAACGGTAAACTATATAACCGCCTTACACAGGGGGGCCTATTTGGTCAAATGGGGCTATTAACCCATAACCGTGTTCGTTTTCCTGTTACAGCAATTGAAGACACCTTGGTTTATTGCCTTCCAGAAGCCGTTTTTCAAGAACTCTATAATAATCATGATGTGTTTGCAGATTTTGTTGAAGTTGAAGATAATGCTCGTCTAAGACAAGCTATTTCAAATCAAGATGATCAAAATGATTTCACTACATCAAAAGTGAGAAGTTTACTGACTCGTGATGCGCCTTTTGTTTATAAAAATGAGTCAATTCAGCTAGCAGCAATTAAGATGGCCGATGAAAGTGTTTCGTCTTTATTGATCATCGACCCTGATATTTTAGAAGACCATGATAATGATGCTAGCTCTGTAATTGGCATTATTACTGACCGAGATTTATGCACGCGAGTACTGGCTTCTGGTATCGACCCTAATGATACAGTGGCAAGTGTTATGACTAACGAAGTCGTTTCTTTAGACCATAATGCTTACGTGTATGAAGCGATGCTGACCATGCTTCGCTCTAACGTGCATCATCTTCCTATATTTAAAGATAAAAAACCGATAGGTATCATCGAAACGACAGACATTGTTCGTTACGAATCACAAAGCTCTTTATTATTGGTTAGTAATCTCTTTCAACAGCAGAATATTGAAGATCTTGCTGTTATGTCTAACGAAGTAAAAGATAGTTTTGTACGTTTGGTAAATGAGGATGCAAACTCACATATGGTGGGGACTGCGATGTCCGTAATTGGGCGTAGTTTCACACAACGTATTATTGAATTAGCAGAAGAAGAACTTGGCCCAGCACCTATTCCTTTTTGTTTTATCGCGCTCGGTTCAATGGGACGGGATGAGCAATTAATCGTCACAGATCAAGATAATGCGATTATTTTAGATGATAGTTATGATGAAGGGAAACATGGTCGCTATTTTGAATCGTTGGCTAAATTGGTATGTGATGGCCTAGATAAATGTGGTTATGACTATTGTACTGGCGACATTATGGCAACCAACCCGATGTGGCGTATGACGCGTAGTGAATGGGAAGCCTGCTTTGCTGATTGGATTGAAAACCCTAGTCCGAAAGCCTTATTGAATACCTCTATATTTTTTGACCTTGATGGCGTGTATGGCAACCTTAAATGGGCCTATCAACTCAATGGGTTTATTGTTCGTCGAGCACGTAAAAATAACCGTTTTCTTGCTTGTTTAGCGCGCAATTCATTAAATCGCACACCTCCACTGGGATTTTTTAAAGACTTTGTAATGGAAAAAGATGGTCGTCACAATAATTCCATTAATCTCAAACGTCGAGGAACAGCACCTCTTGCTGATTTGATTCGTGTCCATGCCCTTGCTGTAGGCTCGCGATCTAAAAACTCTTTTGAGCGGTTAGATGACATTATCGAGGCCGGTATTCTACCAAAAGGGCGGGGACAAGATTTACGTGATGCGATGGAGTTTATTTCGATGGTACGTATTCGTCACCAAGCCGTCGATGTAGAGCAAGAAAATGAGCCTGATAATAATATTGAGCCAGAAAATCTATCTGATTTTGAGCGACGTAATTTAAAAGATGCGTTTCAGATCTTAAGTAATGCTCAGAACTTTCTAAAGTACCGTTATACCGCAAGCAATAACTTTAAGTAGTATGATGATGAAACGACTTTTTCAAACACCGAGTACAGATTGGACTACCCGGCATGCTAATAAGCAGGCTTCAGCAATACACCCTTTTCTTAAGGCGTTTTATTCTGCTCCGCTAGTGACAGGAGACACGCCTTTAGATGAAATAGAATTTGTGGCGATGGATTTTGAAACCACAGGTCTTAATGTTAAAAAAGATGGCATCATTACTATTGGCTTAGTGCCTTTTACGCTTAACCGTGTATACATTAACCGAGCACAACACTGGACTGTTAGGCCACGTCAAAAGCTAAATGAACAGTCTGTCGTTATTCATAATATTACTCACAATGATATTCTAGATGCACCTGATTTATCTGAAGTGATTGAGCCTGTACTTGCAGCGTTGTCAGGACGTGTCGTCGTCGTGCATTACCGTCGGATAGAAAGGGAGTTTCTTGACCGAGCATTGAAAGATCGAATTAAAGAGGGCATAGAATTTCCCGTTATTGATACCTTAGATCTAGAAGCTCACATTCAGCAGCGACTTAATGGTGGATTTTGGAATAAGCTTAGAGGTAAAAAGCCCCAGTCGGTACGTTTGGCACAAGCACGTAAGAGGTATGGTTTGCCAGCATATACTCCTCATCATGCTTTAACAGATGCCATTGCCACAGCTGAATTACTGCAAGCGCAAATTGCCTATCATTATGATGCTAAGAAACCCATTGAAGACTTTTGGTTGTAATATCGATTAATGCTTAAAATAAGAGTGCTGTTTATCCCCTAAATAGCACTCTTCTTGTGGTTAAAATACTCCGTTTCATCATTAATCTTACCGTAATTCTTGAGTGAATATTGATGGTGTAGTTGGGTAGGTGGAAGCCAAATTATGTCTCGCTTTCAGGTCGTTTGTTTACATCTTCGTATCTATTTAAAATTAATTAAGAGTAGAAAAGATTAGTGCACTAAACGATGTCGTGAGGAGGCATATTAAGATCGAGTAAAAAGCGACCTATCCAGTCGTTTTTTCTTCGTTTTCAATTGTTTTTGGTATTTTAATTAAGTAGCTGATAGAATTGCCGCAATATTTTGAATTAATATTGCTATGAGTACGAAACTGTTTCTCGTTTTTTTTCGTTTGTTTGTTTCGTTCTCATAGTTATTTAACTCAACTAAAGCTACCTTTAGAGAGGGAAAATGACAAAAGGTATTGATAAATACAGTATAGATAGTACCGATTATACTGTTGGGCAAGACAATGTACAAAAATGGGGATTTGATGTTCATAATCCGGTATTTGGTATTAGTGCAGGACTGATTGCATTATTCCTAATTGCAGCATTAGTTTTAGATCCTGTGACAGCTAAAAGCACTTTAGATGGCATAAAGTTACAGATTATTAGCTCGTTCGATTGGCTCTTTATCTGGGCTGGTAATATCTTTGTCTTATTTTGTTTAGCTTTGATTGCTTCTCCTTACGGGAAAATTCGACTCGGTGGCGAAGATGCCGTTGCTGATTATTCTGTTATGTCGTGGCTATCGATGTTGTTTGCTGCGGGTATGGGTATTGGCCTGATGTTCTGGAGTGTTGCAGAACCTGTTGCTTACTTCACCGGATGGTATGAAACTCCACTTGGTGTTGAAGCTAATACTCCTGAAGCAGCTAAGCTTGCTTTAGGCGCAACCATGTACCACTGGGGACTTCACCCATGGGCTATTTATGGTATTGTCGCTCTATCATTAGCATTCTTTTCTTACAACAAAGGTTTACCACTTTCCCTTCGCTCTATTTTTTATCCAATTTTAGGCGATCGAGCTTGGGGTTGGGCGGGGCACTGTATCGATATTCTCGCTGTTTTAGCGACTTTATTTGGTTTAGCTACCTCATTAGGTTTAGGTGCACAGCAAGCTGCTAGTGGTATTCATCACGTATTCGGTATTGATGCTGGTATCGGATTGCAAATTGCCGTCATTACTGTTGTTACGTTACTAGCCGTTGTGTCTGTTGTTCGTGGTATTGATGGAGGCGTTAAAATCCTCAGTAATATCAATATGATTATTGCATTTTTATTGCTAGTTCTAGTCGCTGTAATTGGATACGCAGTATCATTCAGCTCTATTGCTACGACTTTTATGTCATATGCTGAGAATATCCTTCCTTTAAGTAATCCACACGGCCGTAATGATGAAGCTTGGTTCCAAGGCTGGACGGTATTCTATTGGGCATGGTGGATTTCATGGTCTCCATTTGTTGGTATGTTTATTGCGCGAGTATCTAAAGGGCGTACTATTCGCCAGTTTATTACCGCGGTTCTTATTGTTCCAACCAGTGTTACATTGATTTGGATGTCAGTGTTTGGTGGTTTAGCCATTGATCAAGTTATCAACAATGTAGGTGAACTTGGTGCTAAAGGGCTAACAGACGTTTCACTGGCTATGTTCGAAATGTTTGATGTTATGCCATACGGTTCTATTTTATCGATGATCGCTGTCGTGTTGGTGTTGGTGTTCTTCATAACCTCTTCTGATTCTGGCTCTTTAGTAATCGACAGTATTACGTCAGGTGGCAAAGTTGATGTGCCTATCCCACAGCGTATCTTCTGGGCATCTTTACAAGGGGCGGTTGCGGTAGCACTTCTGTGGATTGGTGGAACAGAGGCTGTTCAGGCATTGCAAGCCGCTGTCATATCAACGGCTTTACCATTCACCTTTATATTGCTATTGATGTGTGTGAGTCTGGTCTTGGGTATGCGAACCGAGCCTTTTAAGCGTTAGTTTAAAAGTGAAATAATCAACATTGTTTAATTCTAAAATTGTCTAGTCCTAAAATGGGCTGATAAAAAAGGCTAGCCACATGGGCTAGCCTTTTTATTTTAGGACGAGACAGGACTAGATATAGAAAGACTAGATAAAGGGGGACGTCATTAATTGACGCTAGATAACGGATTATTTTTTATTGTTGATACTGAGTATGGTTTGAAATATGCGGCTCCATTCTTCCCTTGTTGCTTTACCTCATACATTGCAAAATCAGCTTGTTTCAGCACTTCTGGAATACTTTTAGCGAAGGTTGGAAATTGGCTAATCCCGATACTGGCCGAGATGGTCAGTGACTTGCCTGAAATCATGGTTGAGCTATTAAGCAAACTGACAAGCTTGCTTGGTAATGGGGATGGTGTAGCGTCTGAACCATTTAGCTGAATTAATTCAATGACAGCAAATTCATCGCCTCCCATTCTTGCGCTAAAACAGTGTGGTTGCTCTAATTGTCGAAGGCGGCGAGCGACATTGCGTAAGAATATATCTCCAGTATGATGTCCTTGTGTATCGTTTATTTTTTTAAAACCATCTAAATCAATTAGATAGAAATTGAATGCCTGATTGTTTTTGGCGAGTTTATCTAGTTTTTTATTTAACCACAGACGGTTTCTAATCCCTGTGAGTGAATCGTACATTGCTAGGCGGTGATGGTAGCGAGATTCACGCAATAAAAGATAGGCGATAATCATGCCAGTCAAAATTGTTGAAATTAATAGATATCGAAAAATTATTTCGAGTGTTGAAATCGCATTAATTTTATTACCTAAGTCATCACTCGATAGTCTAAATTTATGGTTTAAGTAGATTTGTAAATCGTCATAATCATTCTTAAAGAGGTGCAACAAACTCGCTTCATTTTTGGTTATTGGTAGTTGAAGAAGCTGATCTTCCATCGACTTTATATACGTGAAGTGATGATTAACTTCGGCAATGCTACCCTCAAATTGATCAAGGTGTTCGACGAGTGAATTATTTATTATGGAATTGTAACGACTCCATAAAATTTCGTATTGGATCAGCATGTCGTTGTAATCACTGGTACCAAGCTGGTAACTCTGCAGTTGGTAAACGAATTCAGAGTATTCTTTCGTTAGTTGCAAAACGAACCATATCGCTTCATTCTGACTTTTTGATATCACTTCTGAATTCTGTTTTAAATAGCTAACAGTCATCAATATGCTAACCACTAAAATTGGCGTAATGATATAAAGTGCTTTTTTTAATAAACGAACTGTCCATTTAATGAATGGAGAATGACCTTTTAGCTCCACTTTATTCAACCTTTATACTTTCTAGTTGCCAAATCATCTTAGCCAGGTAAGTCGTTTGTTGTAATTCGGCGTATTGGTCGAGAGGGAAAATTAGCCAGAAAGGTCCGTAATCACGGATTTTTAAATACTGCTCATCTTTTTTTATCGCAATAATGGGCTCGTATTGCAGCATCTCTTGCCAAGTAACTTCCGTTGTATAGTCGTTTAAGGCTTTTAGCCTTATTAACGAAGGCTTGATGCTATGCATTTCTAGCAAGGTGCTGAGCTTCACGCCTTTGAATGCCGCTTGACCGTTAATCCAAGGAAGTTGGGTGGTAATTATTGTTTGTGGCAGTTGTTCGATCTGCTCTAAAGATACTGTAAGTTCGACTTTTTTGCCGTTGGCTTGGTGTGCTGAAAGCGTAATATTAGTACTGAGCGCTATGGCGTAAGGTGAAGACAGTAAAAATGCAAAAAAACAGCTTATTAATAGGGGGGGGAGCGATAGCTTCATGGTCATCCATATACCTCTCATTCGAATTACAATATCCAATGTCATGTGGATTATTACAGAATAGCGACGAGTATTCCTATACAGTGTAGACAGTTCTCTACATTGAAAGTGGTATTTTTTTGACTATTTTACTGCTCACTGTTGAGTGAGTTTATCAATGATCTGGGTGGTTTTACTTCAATCGTACATTTTTCGTTTAAAGCAATGGGCTAAACATATAAAAGAATCGTTCACCCAATTTGTTTAACATTGGGCGCTTTATCCATTCATTATTATCAATACTCGTTGAATTTTTAATATATTCTTGCTGCAGCCAACTCAGTTGTTGGGTAAATTCAAGATTATCAACGGCCAAGGTGACTTCAAAGTTGAGCCATAAACTGCGCATATCAAGGTTCACAGTACCAATTAAGCAATGGGTGTCATCTATAACCACTGATTTGGTGTGTAGCAACCCACCATGAAAACGATGAATCTTCACGCCAGCTTCTAGTAATTCAGCGAAAAAGGATCGGCTTGCCCACTCAACCATTGTTGAATCATTTTTATCAGGTACCACAATATGTACACTAATCCCCCGTTCAGCGGCGCCTTTTAGTGCATGCTGTAGATGCTCGCTTGGTACGAAGTAGGGCGTCGTAATAACAACACTTTTTTGTGCTTGGTAAATACTTAATAACAGTACTTGATGAATAATTTCGTCAGGCATGCCTGGGCCTGATGGGATCACTTGAACGGTATCAACGCTATCGGGTGATGTATCGATACCACAGACTGGTAATTCAGGTAAGAAACGTTGCCCCGTTTCGACTTCCCAATCCCATGCTTGAATACAATTGAGAAGGGGGACTGTTGGTCCCGTTAAGCGCACCATCACGTCAACCCATTGACCTACATTTGCATTTGTTTTGAAAAACGCGGGATCAACTAAATTCATTGAACCTGTGTATGCGATGGTATTATCAATGACGATAATTTTTCGATGTTGACGTAAATCTAACCGACGAAAAAACATACGTAACGGAGACACGGCCAGAGCTTGCGTTATTTCAATACCTGCTTGGCGCATGAGCTTTGGCCAATGTGAACGGAAGAATCGTGAACTACCCGCAGAATCAAGTAGTAACCTGACTGATAGACCTCTTTTCGCCGCTTGAATTAATGCAACGCCAACAGCGTCTGCCAATCCGCCTGCGTGCCAAATATAAAACTCTAGATGGATAGACTCTTTCGCTTCTTGAATATCGTCAATAATTGAATGCAGAATTTGCTTGGGAGAATCTTGTAACGAGAGGGTATTACCCGCTAAACCAGGCACTCCAAGACGTTTCTCGCACAAGTCACTAATAGGGCGCGCATTCTGACTCATTAGTTGAGGTTGATGGCTAGGACAATCATTGAGCCGCTGAAACCATTCCGCAAATGGATGGAACATGTCGCGAGCACGCTCTGCGCGTTTCTTACCTAAATTCAATTCGCCAAATAGTAGGTAGGCGAATACCCCACCAATAGGAATGATGAAAATTATCATTAACCAGGCAAGAGACACGCCGACAATGCGACGTTGGAATACCACGCGCATGGTTACACCAGCAATAATTAGCCAGTAAAGGAAAACACCGACCCAAGCTAAAACTTGATAAAACTGTTCCATATAAATGATTTATCAGACAGTAATGAATAAATTATAAAACCTATTCTGCATTCTTTCTTGAGTAAAACATAGCCTTTCCGACCAGCCTTTGTGAGCGACCAGACTTTATATGGATTTTAGGTGCATAAAAGAAGTGTGTCTTAAAAATAATGCACAAGGTTATATGTGTAGCACGAAAATAATACGGAGCGGTTTATATTGAGAAAGGGGTGATATAACCAAATAAAAAAGCAATTAATGACTAAAATGTATGCAATGTGTACTAATTTGAAGTGAAATAACAGTGGTTGTTCAAGAAATAGAGAAGCAGGCTTCACATTCTATTCTTAAACTGTTCTACTTGCTACTAACAGTATGTAGATGGATAACATCATGCTGTACACAATAGTTTACAGTGTTGATTTAACGCTGTAGTGAAAATAGTAAGCACACATAATTAGAGATGTAATATGGCGAGTAGTTCAAGAGCGCAATTTAGTTCACGGATAGGGTTCATCTTGGCAGCGGCCGGTTCAGCGGTTGGTCTTGGTAATATTTGGGGTTTTCCCACTCAAGCAGCCAGTAATGGCGGTGCTGTTTTTCTTTTTGTATATTTGCTTATGGTGTTTGCTTTAGCTTATCCATTGTTAGTGGCAGAGCTAACAATTGGTCGCTATGGCAATGCTAATCCGATCAAATCATTACGCTCTATATGGCCTCAGCAGCGTGGTATAGCCGCACTGCTTGGTATCGCAGGTATGATTGCGGTATCAATGATTCTAAGTTTCTATGCCATTGTTGCGGGTTGGTTATTTGGTTTCTTAATAGGACCCATCTTAGAAGCAATTGGCTTCACAACGGCTGCTAATTGGCTTGAATCATTCAGCACCAGTCGAAACCTCATTTTGATGATCGTGTTCATGATCATGACCATTATGGTAGTACGTAATGGTGTCGCAAACGGTATTGAGCGTTGGTCTACCCGCTTAATGCCAGTATTGTTGGTTCTTTTTGTCGTAATGGTGGGTTACATCTTAACGCAAGAAGGGGCAATGGAAGGCTTGAAGATGTTCCTGGTGCCAGATTTCTCTCATTTCAGCTCAGGTCTAGTGGTGAGTGCGATGGGGCAGGCATTTTTCTCTTTATCATTGGGTGTATGTTCAATGATGGTATACGGTTCATACCTGAGAAAAGATACGAATATTCCCAAGACTGCAGCCCAAGTTGCACTGCTTGATACGTCTGTTGCCTTTATTGCTGGTATGTTGATTCTGCCTGCAATGTTTGTTGCACAGCATAACGGTGTCGAAATTTATAACGATGCTGGTGCTTTATTAGATTCTGATACGTTAGTGTTCAGCGTATTGCCGGCAATGTTCGAGACCATGGGTACGGGGGGGGTATTCATTGGTATTCTGTTCTTTGTATTGATGGTTATCGCTGCACTAACATCGTCAATTTCAATGCTTGAAGTACCTGTTGCTTGTGCGACAGAAGAACTACAGCAAGATCGTAAAGTAGCCGTATGGTGGATTGGCGGTCTAATTACAATTTTCTCATCAATCATCGTGTTTAACTTTGGTGATATGTTTGGATTGGTGATTTCATTAACCACTGAATATGCACAACCAATACTAGGCGTGTGTTTTGCGCTACTGGTTGGTTGGATTTGGAAGCGCGACCAAGTGCTTCAAGAAATTAAAGAAGGTTACCCAGAATTAGAGCAAAGTTTATTCTGGAAGATCTGGCCTTGGTATGTCCGTGTTGTGTGTCCAGTTATGATGCTAATGGTGTTCTTTGCTTAATTGCCTATACGTAGAATACTAACAAGATAAGAAAATGTTTAGCCGCTCACCCGAGCGGCTTTTTTACATCAGAGCTAACGTCATAACCTCAAGCGACCTAAAGAATATCTATCGCATCAAGCTGGCGCATCGGTATATACTGCGCGCCTTTAATATTTTCTCTTTTTTTCTGGATAATAATTATGTTCACTCTTGTTCATCAACATCCTGATTTTTTGGTTATTAATAAACATCCAGGGGTGAGTGTCCATAAAGATGATGGCGATCAGCCTTTACTTGCTGAAGTGGCAAAGCAGACGGGTGATGAAAAACTCTATTTGATCCATCGCTTAGATAAAATGACTTCAGGTTTATTGTTATTAGGTCGTAATCGTCAAGCGGCAGCAGAGTTATCAGGTAACTTTGCAAAGCGTGATGTTGAAAAATTTTACCTTGCTATTGGTACGAAAAAGCCAAAGAAAAAACAAGGTGTTGTGATTGGCGACATGAGTCGTTCTCGTCGTAGTAGCTGGAAACTCGATTCGACCAAAGACAATCCCGCGATCACGCAATTTTTCTCTACAGCGGCAGGCAATGGACGTCGCTGTTTTTTATGTAAACCTCATACAGGAAAAACGCATCAAATTCGAGTCGCACTTAAAAGTGTCGGTTCGGGGATCACGGGTGATGAAATCTACGGAAATGAAGAAGCAGATCGTGGATATCTTCATGCTTATGCTTTGTCTTTCCCGTACAAAGGTGAAACTCAGCAGTTTATTTGTGTTCCCGAAAATGGTGAACTTTGGCAGGCTGAAGAGGTTAAACAAGCGTTAGCTGAATGGACGACACCTTGGCTGCTAGCTTGGCCTAAATTATCAGGAAAAAGCTAAAGCGGCGTTATATTATCGGCCAAACCAAATGATGGACTAAAATAAGCTGGTTAATAAAAGACCAGCTGAATAACGGAAAGAGTGTAAAGTAAACGAATTGTTAAAGGTTTATTGGTGAAAATAAGCCTTTAGATCAACATATCGAGTTAAAACGATAAAAAAGAATGTCTATTTTTACTGGTTGATTATAATTCGAGCAAGTACAAATATCTTTTTGATGAAGATCACATATAATACCCGCCTAGGATTTACCTAGTTTGAGGATTAAAATGCGCCTTACTCGTTCTGTCTCGCTCCGCATGCGTCTTAAAAAGAAAACGAATCAATCTCGTTTCTGGAGCTTAGCGTCAACTCGCCGTAATAGCCAAAAGATTAAGACTCGTATTCAACGTCAAAGACAAGTTCGCATTACGGCCGAATATGTTGTTCTCGCCAATAGTCGCCTTCCTGAAGAAAACCTCAAATTGGTCGCATAAAGACAGATACTTGGATTAGAATAGCGCCCTTATTTTAATAAACCCAGTAGAGTTATGGAAATCAGTGCGCTACCAATCTTAGAACAACATCTGATCAATGAGTTATCGACACCACCTAATGAAGTACGTCGTTTATTTCATGGTCGTGGCCGTTGCTGGTCAGGTTTAGAACAAATTACTGTTGATTGGTTGCAAGGCCAAGTTCTGGTTTCTTTGTTTAAAGAGCCTACAGAAGCATTTCTTCAAGAATTGAATGTCTTACTTACCCGTTTAGTTGAATCAGATGTTTGGGTAAATACTGAGGCAACATCTCTATTATTGCAGCACCGAGATCGCCAAGGTTCTCCAACAGAAGTACTGTGGGGTGAAAGTTCTGATCATCAAAACGTCATCGAAAATGGACTAACGTTCAAACTCGATCTCGGCCGTAATCAGAATAACGGCTTATTCCTTGATATGCGTTACGGTCGCCGTTGGGTTCAAGAACATGCACAAGGTAAGCGAGTGCTTAATCTGTTTGCCTATACCTGTGGATTTTCAATCGCTGCGATTGAAGGTGGGGCAGAACATGTTGTTAATCTTGATATGGCTAAGTCGGCACTAACTCGCGGTCGTGAAAATCATCATTTGAATAATCATGATTTAAAGAAAGTGAGCTTTCTTGGTCACGAGTTATTTAAGTCATGGGGCAAAGTCAGAAAGTTTGGACCGTATGATTTAATCATTATTGATCCACCTTCCTTCCAAAAAGGCAGTTTTGCATTAACCAAAGACTATCAAAAAATCTTACGCCGTTTGCCTGAGCTATTAACAGAAGAGGGCAGCGTACTTGCATGCGTGAATGATCCTTCTATTTCTTCTCAGTTCTTGATTGATGGTATGGCTGAAGAAGCTCCAAGCTTAGTCTTTGAACAACGTCTTGATAACCCACCTGAATTCAAAGAAATTGAAGCCCAAGGTGGATTGAAAGCCTTGGTTTTCAAGCGCAAATAACTGTAATAACACCAATCTAGGCAAGTGTCTGATCATTTACTAAAAAGCCCCTTTAATGCAGAACCTAGATTTGCTTTAAAGGGGCTTTTATCGTTTATATACGTCGAACTGACTTATTGTGATATTTCCGCACAATACTCAGCGTATACAGGTTGTTCTACGATTTTACGGCCACGCATATCCATGATGATAATGTTATAACCCATACCTTCATTAAACAGTGGACTTAATTCGTTACTAGAGCAGTAACTTTTAGCGGCATGGGCAGCTGCTTGGCTTGGGGCGATCTTACTTCCACCACCATATAAAATGGTAATTTCTACGATTTTATTACGGGCCTGCGCTTTCATGATTTGGTATTGATCTACCTTGTCATAAGGGGCTTTATTGTTGATTGTCGTCGCTCGGCTTTTCGCCAAAGCGATTACTGCGTCATCTTCGGTTGATGCGCAGCCCCCTAGAATTAGCAGCGTACTAAGTGCGAGTATTTTTTTAAGCATTAAGGCAGTACTTTTTTGAATGGTTTTACAATCACATTAGCGTAAACACCAGCTGCAATGTATGGGTCTGCATCTGCCCATGTTTTTGCTTCTTCTAATGAATTGAATTCAGCGATAACGGTAGAGCCTGTAAAACCCGCTTCACCAGGATTCTCGCTATCAATGGCTGGCATTGGGCCTGCAACAAGAAGACGTCCTTCAGCTTGCAGTGCTTGTAGACGTGCAAGATGCTGTTCACGTACACTTAGACGACGCTCTAAACTGTTTTCTACATCCTGAGAAAAAATCACATACCACATTCGCTTATTACTCCCTTCTTCTTATCGGCTGTTTTACTTAGCCTATACTACCCAATAAAAAAAGCCTGAACTAGTTGTTAAGGCTTTTTTGCAGAACAGGTATTATTTTTTTCGTATAATTAAGAGCGCTCATACCAACAGAACGTGCTTTTAATACTATTAGGCTTTTTTGATCGGACGAGGACGCCCTTCACTGTTAATAGCTACATAGTTAAAGGTAGCTTCACAGACTCTGTAGCGATCGCCTACGCTTTCGTGCGCAACAGGTTTAACCCATACTTCTAAACCGACGCTCATTGATGTATTACCAATGCGTTTGCACTCGCCGTAACAACATACAACATCCCCCACTTTTACAGGGGCTTTGAATGCAATGCTATCAACTGAAACGGTAACGACACGGCCACCAGAAATCTCTTTTGCTAAGATTGCACCCGCAAGATCAAGCTGAGACATAATCCAACCACCAAAAATATCACCATTGGCGTTAGTGTCTGCAGGCATTGCTAGCGTACGAAGCAGTAGTTGCCCGCGTGGAATATTATTATCTGTATTCATTATTTAATCTGGACTCTATAACTTATTCTGAATCGGTTTCTTTCGGCATATGGTGGTAAATATATCCACCTGTGACAAGGGTAAAAATCAAAGTTAAGGCTAATAAGCCGAATACTTTAAAATTAACCCATACATCGAGAGGTAAAGTGAACGCCACATAGATGTTTACGACTGCGCAGACGGCAAAAAAGCCTGTCCATGCCATGTTAATGCGTGTCCATACTGTATCGGGTAGCGTAATTTCTTTTCCCAGCATACTTTTAATGAGTGGTTTGCCTATAATTTGGCTTACCGCTAATCCAATTGAGAAAATGGCATAGATAATGGTGACTTTCCATTTTATGAAATTCTCGTCATGAAGGAACAGTGTTAATCCACCAAATACAGTGACCATTGCGAAGGTCACTAACTGCATTTTTTCCACTTTCTTATATAAGAACCACGTTACAGCAACCTGAACGGCAGTTGCGATTATCAATGCCCCTGTCGCAACGAAAATATCATTGGTTTTGTATAAGACAAAAAAGATGATTAAAGGAATAAAATCGAGCAGTTGTTTCATTAAGTGGCAACCTCTACATTATATATCTTGTAAGTATACCCTGAGACAAACAAAAAGGCTGCAGCTAGTCAGGCTGCAGCCTTAATACCAAGTCATTATCTGGTATTAGCGTTGTTCTAAAGGGATAACTTTCGGGTTAAACCTTTACAGCTTCTTCTTCATTATCGCCAATATAGCTATCAACAATAACAGCACAAGCAGCATCCCCAGTGATATTCAATGCAGTACGGACCATGTCGAAGATACGGTCTAGAGCAAAGAGTAACGGTAGACCTTCAATGGGAATACCAGCTGAAAGCAATACAGCAACCACCAAGAATGAAGGACCAGGTACGCCCGCTTGACCGACTGCACCTAATGTTGAAGTAACGATAATGGCGATATAAGCACTCATACCAAGATCAACGTTAAACATTTGTGCAAAGAAGATGGCAACCAAACCGTAGTAAATAGCATTACCACTCATATTGATTGTTGCACCTAATGGCAAAACAAATGAAGCGGTTGAATTACGAACGCCTAGTTCTTCTTCACAGGTTTCCATCGTAACAGGCAGTGTTGCCATTGAAGAGGCTGTCGATAATGCAACAGCTTGCGGTTTCTTCATTGCTGATAAAAACGCAATTGGTGAAGTTTTACTAAACAGCTTGATCATAATCGGGTAGAAAATGAAGCCGTAGATAAGAATTGCAGCGATGTAAACAACGAATAGTTTAAATACCACCATTAAGGCGCTAAAACCAAACGTACCCACAGCGTCAGCCATTAGCCCGAATACGCCCAACGGTGCAATTTTCATTACAACATTGATCATCCAAACCATTGCATCAACGACAGCATTAACACCGTTAATCAGTGGATCGCGACGTTCTTTTTCTAACTTCGATACAGCTACGCCAAAAAAGAGGCAGAAAACAAGAATCTGAAGAATATTAGCTTCATTAAGAGACTGGAAAACGTTTGTCGGGATCATACCCAAAAGAGTTGCCCAAAATGAAGGTAAATCACCTTTTTCAGCGTATGCATTAGAAAACATGCCTTCGACGCCAGTAAGATCGATGCCAACGCCAGGTTGGAATACTTCACCCATTACTAATGCTAGAGCAACGGCCACTGCTGATGTAAAAGCAAAGAAACCTAATGTTGTCAGTCCGACTTTACCTGCTGAGTGGCTGCTTCCCAAACCAGCCGCACCAGAGATAATCGCAACCGCAACCAATGGAATAACAAGCATCTTAATAAGATGGATGAAGATACTACCAAGCGGTGCAAACATGCTGGCAGAATGTCCCATCATTGCGCCAACGATTGTTCCTACAATCATTGCAATAACGACTTGAACGCCGATGTTGCCCAATAATCCTTTTTCTTTTAACACTTTCGATGTCCTCTGTTGTGTTTGTTACTGCTGTTGTGTTTTGTTGGTTTTGTGTCGAGTTAAGTTTTTTCAATGTTATAAATGTTAACTCAATATTTTGCGACTGTGTTTTTACACGCAATTTTAGAGCTTATCAATCATTCTTTTCGATATTTTGTTCTATTGATATAAATCAAACTTATGCATGTTTGGTGCGATTGATGGCTTTTTAAACCGTGCAAGAGTGATGTGTCGGAAATGTGGCTTTTTTATGTTACGAATATTGAGAGGGGAGTTAAAAGCAGAAGGTTTGACTAAAAAAAACCGCACAGAGTGCGGTTTTTAAGTCGTAATGAAATGGCAGCGTATTAGCTAAGCTTACTTGCTGCTTTCATGTCACGAATAAATTGGCCTAAATTATCAAGCATTGCAGCATGATCATTTAGGCTATTTTCGATGATTTTGACTACAGCAGAACCAGATATTGCCCCGGCGGCACCTGCTTCAATCGCTTCCTTTACTTGTGCTGGTTCAGATATACCAAATCCAAGTAGGGCTGGTGGAGCATTATGCTTAGTAAGACTTTCGACTAAGTGGCGAATTGGCTTACCTGCTTTTGTTTCAGCACCTGTGACACCAGCGCGAGACAGTAGATATGTGTAACCACCGCCTAATTCAGAGACTGATTTCAATGTTTCATCAGTCGCATTGGGTGGTGCAATAAAGATAGGGTGAATGCCGTATTTTTCAGCTGCCACACGGAACTCTTCTGATTCTTTGATTGGCACATCTGCAATCAATACTGAGTCGACACCAGCATCGGCACACTTTTTATAGAAGGTTTCGATGCCAGCAGTAAACACCAAGTTTGCATACATTAACAAGCCAATTGGCATGTCAGGATATTTTGCGCGAATTTGAGTTAATAATTCGAAACACACAACAGGTGTTGTACCTGATTCAAGCGCACGAATAGTTGCACCTTGAATGGTTGGGCCATCAGCTAGAGGGTCGGAGAACGGGATGCCTAATTCAAGCGCATCTGCACCTGATTCAACTAAAGTATCAATGATTTTCATTGATTGCTCAGGGGTAGGGTCGCCAATCGTTACGAAAGGAACAAATGCGCCTTCATTTTTTGCTGCTAGGCGATTAAATAATTCTTGATAACGATCCATTACACTACTCCCTTTGCGTCCAAAATATCGTGTACGGTGAAAATGTCTTTGTCGCCACGACCTGAAAGGTTAACAACCAAAAGTTGCTCTTTTTCTGGTTCAGCTTCGATCATTTTTAGTGCATAAGCCAATGCGTGGGCAGATTCTAACGCTGGAATAATACCTTCTTTACGCGCCAGTAACTGGAATGCATCGAGTGCTTCATCATCAGTTACTGAGCCGTATTCAGCACGGCCTATTGCGTTAAGGTGTGCGTGTTGAGGCCCAACAGATGGGAAATCGAGTCCTGCAGATACTGAGTAAGACTCTTCAACCTGACCATGTTCATCTTGCATCAATGGTGCTTTCATACCAAAGAAAATACCCAGTTTACCGTGTTTAAGCGGTGCACCGTGCATGTTGGTATCTAAACCTTTACCAGCTGGTTCTACACCAATTAAGCTCACGTCTTTTTCATCGATGAAATCTGAGAACATACCAATAGCGTTTGAACCACCACCGACACATGCAATAACAGCATCGGGTAGGCGACCTTCTTTTTCTAAGATTTGCGCTTTGGTTTCTTCACCAATGATGTGCTGGAATTCACGAACAATTGTTGGGAATGGGTGTGGACCTGCAGCCGTACCCAGTAGGTAGTGTGCTTCTTCATAAGTTGCAGACCAGTCGCGCATTGCTTCATTACAGGCATCTTTCAGAGTAGAAGACCCAGAATGCACAGGAATAACGGTGGCACCCATCAACTTCATACGGAATACATTGGGGCTTTGACGTTCAATATCTTTTGCGCCCATGTAAACGCGACATTTAAGATCTAATAGTGCGCATGCCAATGCGGTTGCAACACCATGCTGACCTGCGCCCGTTTCAGCAATGATTTCTTTTTTACCCATGCGCTTAGCAAGCAGTGCCTGACCTAATACTTGGTTGGTTTTATGAGCGCCACCGTGAAGTAAATCTTCACGCTTTAGGTATAACTTTGTTTTTGTGCCTTTAGTCAGGTTCTGACATAACGTTAAGGCAGTTGGACGACCTGCGTAATCTTTTAATAGGTCGATAAACTCTTTTTGAAAGGCTGGATCTTGTTGTGCTTCAATAAAAGCATCTTCCAGCTGATCTAGCGCTGGTACTAAAATTTGCGGTACGTACTGACCACCAAATTCACCGAAGTAGGCATCTAATTTGCTCATAATCGTTTCTAATCCTTAATACTTTCTGATTGCTGCAAATGCCGCATTCAATTTCGTTTGATCTTTTTTACCCGGTGCGCTTTCTACACCAGAGTTTAAATCTAATCCGCGGCAACCAAGCTTGACTGCTTCGCTGACATTGCTTGGGGTAAGCCCGCCAGCTAATAAAATATTTTCTTTCGCTGTTTCACTCAGTAGCGACCAATCAAATGTTTTGCCTGTGCCGCCACTTTGTTGACCCACTTTACTATCGAGTAAGTGCTTATCGGCTTGCCAACGGGAAAAGTCGGGTAATATCGCTTCTACCCCGTGTGCCTTCCAGATTTCACAATCTACAGGAAGCTGTGCTTTTAAATTTGTGACATATTCTGGTGTTTCATCACCGTGTAATTGCACGGCAGATAGAGCCAATGACTCAGCTGCTTTTTTGATTGCTTGTGGATCAGCATTACGGAAAACACCGACATACTTAAGTGGTGCGCCACTCATCACCATACGGGCTTGTTCGATATCGACATGACGAGGAGACGAGGAAACAAAAATCAAACCACCATACACTGCACCGCTTTGATAGGCAGCAGATGCATCGTCGGCATGGGTTAAACCACACACTTTATTCTCGCCAAGCAGAACACGTCGAACAGCCAGCTCAAGATTGTCTTCAGACATTAGCGAACTTCCAATTAAGAAGCCATTCACATATGCCGATAAATCACGAATTTGTTGGTTGGTACTAATGCCTGATTCAGAGATGACAATCGTACCTTCAGGCAAACGCGGTGCGAGTTCTTTTGTACGATTTAAATCAATGCTTAAATCGCGCAAGTTTCGGTTATTGATCCCAACCACTTTGGCTTGCAATGCGATTGCACGCTCAAGTTCTTCTTCGTTGCTGACTTCAGTTAACACGCCCAAATTTAACGAGTGCGCCAGTGTTGATAGCTCGCGGTATTCTTCGTCATTCAGCACAGATAGCATCAAGAGGATGGCATCAGCTTGATAATGACGTGCAAGGTAAACCTGATAAGCGTCGATCATGAAATCTTTACAGAGAACTGGTTGGCGAACTTGGTTGCGCACTTGCGGCAGAAAATCAAAGTTGCCTTGAAAATACTTTTCGTCTGTTAATACTGAAATAGCATTGGCATGGTTGTTGTAAACACCGGCAATGTAATCAAGGTCGAAGTTTTCACGAATTTGACCTTTAGACGGCGATGCCTTTTTACATTCTAAAATGAAAGCGGCAGTGTCGCTGGTCAGTGCATCGTAAAAACTACGATCACTGGGTGTTATCGTATCAACAAAGCTTTCAAGAGGCTGGCTTTGTTTCCGCGCGTCAACCCAAATGCGTTTATCCGCAACGATTCTTGCTAGTACTGTTTCCATGATTAACCTCGTGCCGCTAATTTGCTAACTAACTCATACGCCTTACCTGATTGCATGGCTGCAATCGCTTGCTGTGTATTCGCTTTTAAATCTTCCTGACCAAATAGACGTAATAACAAAGCTACATTGACTGCGACAGCACCTTGCTGAGCATCAGTGCCTTTTCCGGTCAGAATATCAGTGATGATTGCGCGGTTTTCTTCCGGTTCACCACCTTTAATCGCTTCTAATGGGTATGTTTCAAGTCCAAAATCAGCCGGTGTTAAGGTGTATTCTTTAATTTCACCATTAATGATTTCAGCGACAAGTGTTTCGCCATGAATGGCCACTTCATCAAGGCCTGAACCATGAACGACAGCTGCGCGCTTCATGCCCATAGCTACCATTGTTTCGGCAATAGGGCGAACTAATGATTGATCGTACACACCCATCAATTCAATTTTAGGTCGTGCAGGGTTAATCAGTGGGCCTAATACATTAAAGATCGTACGTGTTTTTAAGGTTTGGCGTACAGGCATCGCGTGGCGAACACCGCTGTGATATTCAGGCGCAAATAAGAAACAGACGCCAAGTTCGTCGAGTGCACCACGGGCATTTTCTGGTGTCATTGTTAGGTTGATGCCGAATTTATCCAGCAAATCAGATGAGCCCGATTTGCTTGAAACGCCACGGTTACCGTGTTTCGCTACTTTTACACCACAGGCTGCAGCAACAAAGGCGGCAGTGGTGGAGATATTGATGGTGTTAGCACCGTCGCCACCGGTACCTACGATGTCGGCAAAATCGTATTCAGGGCTAGGAAATGCATTGGCATTCGCGAGTAAAGCACTGGCTGCCCCTGCGATCTCAGCGGGTGTTTCGCCCTTGATTTTAAGTGCAGTAAGAACTGCAGAAAGTAAAATGGGGTCTACATCACCTTTGATGATGGCATCAAACAGTACATGGCTTTCATCTTGCGTTAGTGCCTGTTGGGCGTAAAGTTTGTCTGCAATCTCGAAAATTTTAGCGTCCATAACCATCATCCTTAATCTTTATCGTTTGTCTGAGGTGTTTTTGTTGTTTCTATGTTGCTTTCTACTTTCGACATTACCCAGTTCAAAGTATTTGTTAGCAGTTGTGCGCCTTGTGTCGTTAGAATCGACTCAGGGTGGAATTGAAACCCACAAATGCGATCAGCATCATTGATTACAGCCATAACAAGACCATCAACATCGGCAACAATATCCAGCGTTTCTGGTACTTCGGTAGCGACTAAAGAGTGATAGCGCGCAATCGAGAGTGGGTTAGGTAAATCACCAAAGACGTTATGCTGGGTGTGGCTCATCATGGCAGATTTCCCGTGAACGATTTCTCCTGCGCCTTCTACTTTACCGCCGTAAGCTTCAACAATGGCTTGATGACCAAGGCAGATACCTATAATAGGTACTTCCCCTTTAATGCGTTTGATTAGGGCAGGCATACAACCAGCGTCTGCTGGTGCACCAGGCCCTGGTGACAGTACTAGCACTGGGTTTACTTTATCTGCTAGTGCTTGTTCCATTTGTTCAACACTAAGGCTGTTGCGGTAAATGGTTACTGGGTGACCTAATGAACGGAACTGATCAACCAAGTTGTAGGTAAAGGAGTCAAAGTTATCCAATAGAACGATATGTGCTTGTGCCATTGTTTTAGCTCCTTATTTACGGCTTAGTTTTTTGGTTTCGTTTAAGCTGTGCGCTTTGCGAATCGCGGTAATAACAGCCTGTGCTTTACCACGAGTTTCATCAGCTTCAGCTTGGGGTATTGAGTCGTATACGACACCAGCACCAGCTTGAACGCTTGCGATCCCGTTTTCGACATAAGCCGAACGAATCACAATACAGGTGTCCATATCGCCATGACCCGTTAAGTAACCCACTGCACCACCATAACTACCACGACGACGTTGTTCTACATCACGAATCAGCTGCATGGCACGAATTTTTGGTGCACCTGTTAAAGTACCCATATTCATACATGCTTGGTAAGCATGTAATGCATCAAGATCACTGCGTAGTTGCCCAACAACACGAGACACTAAATGCATCACGTGACTATAACGGTCTACTTTTAGTAGGTCGGCCACATAACGGCTGCCTGGTTCACTGATACGTGCAACATCGTTACGCGCTAAATCAACTAGCATCATGTGTTCCGCGTTTTCTTTCAAGTCGCTGCGCAGTTCAAGTTCAATACGCGCATCTAAATCCAGATTAATCGACCCATCGGCATTCTTTCCGCGATGGCGTGTGCCTGCGATAGGGTAGATCTCGACTTGGTTGCTTTCTGTACAGTATTTCAGTGCACTTTCTGGTGAGGCGCCAAATAAGGTGAATTCTGAATCTTGTAAGAAGAACATGTATGGGCTTGGGTTACCGATTTTAAGTTCTTTATAAGCAACAAGCGGTGAAGGGCAAGGTAACGTAAATTGACGAGAAGGCACCACTTGGAATACATCACCTGCAATGACGTATTGCTTCAAGTCTTTCACCGTTTGGCAGAAGTCTTCATCACTGATACTGGCTTTTGGCTCACAACGTTCAAGAAGCTCTGCTGCTGGAACAGGTTTAGGATCTAGGCAGGCTTCTTTAATATGCTGTAAACGACGGCTTAGTTCAAAGTAGCTCGCGGTATATTGCTCACCACCAAATAAGGTGGCTTGAAGCTTACCTTTGCGGCGTTGGTGGTCGATAACCAGTAATGTTTCAGCAATATAGAAAAGGTAATCAGGGCAGTTATTGTCTTGTGCTACATCGGGCAGTGGCTCAAAGCCTGCGACTAAGTCGTAAGCGAACAACCCGCCTAAAAATAGTGCTTCACGCGGATGAGTCGATGTATCGAAGGCATGTTGAATCATGCGTAGCGCATCAAAAGACGACGTTTGACGTAAACGGCTGTCTTCATCGAGAGTGCGTTCATCTGTCGGGAAATGTAAGACTAAACAACGCGCTTCACGCTCGACAGTGATATCGGTGGTAGTATCATTGGTAACAACGTTTTCGATAGTTTGAAGTACACATAAGCCATTATCGGTTAAAGCTTCAAGACGTACTTCTTTACCTCGGCATACAATGCGTACCGCAGCATCAACTAACATTAAACTTTGAAGATCTTGCTTAGAATCGACTTCTGCCGACTCCAACAATAGATTATGCGGGCGATTACCACATACGGAGTAATATAACTCCGTTGGATCTGCTACATAAGGTACATCAAGGCTAAGGACTTCTAATTCACCTGCACCTAATGGGGTAGTATTCACAGCGTTCTCCCTGCCGCTTCTACAAACGGTTTAAGTTCTTGCATTAACTGCTCGAACATCGGACCTGTAAGCGCTTGGTGCCCATCAGATAATGCTTCACACGGATTAAGGTGCGATTCTACGATGATGCCATCAGCGCCAACTGCAGCAGCAGCACGAGAGAGTGGAATAACCAATTCACGTACACCAGTTCCATGGCTAGGATCAACGACTACCGGAAGGTGAGTGCGTTGCTTCAAATAAGCCACTGCATTTAAGTCTAATGTATTACGTGTTGCTGTTTCAAAAGTACGAATACCACGTTCACACAAGATAATGTTTGGATTACCTGCATCGTAAATGTATTCCGCAGCCAGCAACAACTCTTCGATAGTGGCTGAAAGTCCGCGTTTGAGCAAGACCGGTTTTTTACTTTCGCCCACGGCTTTTAATAATGCGTAGTTTTGCATATTTCGCGCGCCAATCTGTAGGCAGTCTACATATTCACACAGTGATTCAACTTGACTCACTTCCATGACTTCAGAAACAGTTGGAATGTTGAGTTCTTTCTTGGCTTTTTGTAATAATTTCAAGGCTTCAACACCCATACCCTGAAAATCATATGGGCTGGTGCGTGGCTTATAAGCGCCGCCACGTAAAGCAACGGCACCGTGCTTTTTAACGACTTCAGCAACTGCCATTAACTGTGCTTCAGATTCAACCGAACAAGGGCCGGCGATAACAGCGAATTTGTTGCCGCCGACGGCTGCATTACCAAAGCGTACAACAGTATCGTGCGCTTGCACTTCGCGGCTAACCATTTTGTATTTGGTTAAAATAGGCTTCACTGTTTCAACGCATGGGTAAGCATCTAGATTCAACTTTTGCAAAACACGCTCATCGCCTAATGCGCCTAATACGATACGTTCAACACCCGGCATATATAAAGGCTTTAGGCCTGATGCTTCAATGCGGCTTAGAATTTCTTTAGCTTGTGCTTCTGTGGCTTTAGGCTTTAGTACGATAATCATGTTTTGACCCTTTTGAGTTTGATGCTTTTACTCTTGAGTAACGTTGGCATCACACTGATAAATTATTTGAAATTTTGGTATAAAAAAGCCCGCATCTGGCGGGCTTATGTCTATTCTGTCCGTTAGGAACAGCAAATCACACAACCCGTATAGAGAAGTGCCACCACCATGAAATGAAGAAAGCGCGAAGCTGTTGGTTAATTTGCTGTAACATGTAAAAGTCCTGTTCTGTAGAGTCTTACCACGGGTAATTGCGTACTAGTAAACTAGTTCGCTGATGTAAAGTCAAGAGATAAGTCAGAAATAAAATTATGTTATTTGATTTACACTGCCACACTACAGCATCAGATGGGTGCTTATCGCCAGAAGAATTGTTGAAACGAGCCGTTGAACGTAGAGTTGATGCGCTTGCGATAACCGATCACGATACGGTGGAAGCGTTATTGCCTGCTCAACGCATCATTGATGAACAAGAGTTACCTATAACTCTGATCAAAGGCATTGAAATATCTACGCTTTGGAGTAACTTTGATATTCATATCGTGGGGTTGAATATTGATTCTGAGCATCCAGCATTAACCGCACTTATTCAAGAGCAAGCCGATCGTCGTACCGCAAGGGCGCTAGAGATGGCTGAACGATTGGCGAGAAATAATATGCCTGGCGCTTATGAAGGCGCAATGGCATTAGCTAATGGTGCAACAATTACACGGGCTCATTTTGCGCGTTGGATTGTTGAGCAAGGTTACGCAAAAAACATGCAGGCAGTATTTAAGAAATTCTTAACTCGGGGAAATCCGGGTTACGTGCCGCCAGCTTGGTGCTCGATTGCTGATGCAGTCGCTGTTATTCATGCTGCTGGTGGCCAAGCTGTCCTTGCGCATCCCGGTCGCTACAAAATGACGGCAAAATGGTTAAAGCGACTTTTAGCTACTTTTGTTGAAGCTAAAGGTGATGCAATGGAAGTTGCTCAACCACAGCAAGGACAACAAGAACGTCGCACCTTAGGGGATTATGCGATCACTTATAATTTACTTGCTTCTCAAGGCTCTGATTTCCATTACCCGTCTCCTTGGACGGAATTAGGTCGTAATTTGTGGTTACCGAAAGGCGTAACAGAAGTTTGGCTTGATTGGGATGTTGAAAAGAAGCGAGTTGATGAGGCGGTATCGGTAGAGCCGACATCGCCACCGGAGGATAAATGAGCCAGTTTTTTTATGTTCACCCTGAAACCCCGCAAGCCCGTTTAATGTCACAAGCGGTTGCGATTATTCGTAAAGGTGGCGTTGTCGTGTATCCAACCGACTCAGGATATGCCTTGGGTTGCCAACTCGAGAATAAACAAGCACTTGAACGTATCTGTCAGATCCGTCGACTAAACGATAAGCACAATTTTACATTGTTGTGCCGTGACTTATCTGAAATTGCCAACTATGCACGTGTTGATAATGCGGCATTCCGTTTGTTACGTAGTAATACACCAGGCGCGTACACGTTTATTTTTAAAGGCACGAAAGAAGTGCCACGTCGTTTAATGAACCCTAAACGTAAAACCATTGGTATCCGTATTCCTGATAATGCGATTGCTTTAGCTCTGCTTGAAGAGTTGGGTGAGCCATTAATGTCGACCAGTTTAATTTTGCCTAATAGCGATGTTGCTGAATCTGATCCTGATGATATCCGCGATAAGTTAGAGCATGCGGTCGATTTAATCATGAATGGTGGTTATTTAGGCGAGCAACCGACTACCGTGATTGATTTTAGTAATGATGAAATGGAAGTGTTACGAGTTGGCGCGGGTGATCCTGCACCTTTTAGCTAATGCTTCTACTATTCCCTGTTTGAATACGTATACCCAAACTATCTGTAAATTGATAGTCAGCTAGGCTATCTTTGAGATAGCGTATTAGTGAATACTTTGGCATAATATGCGGCTATCTTTAAGATGGCTTAAAGTGTTCTGATGAGTATTTCGACGCCTGTGAAGGCGACAAAGGTTTGTCTATAATGAGTGAAAAGTTACAGAAGGTGCTAGCGCGTGCTGGCCAAGGGTCTCGTCGTGAGATCGAATTAATGATTCAAAGCGGTCGTGTGAGCATTGATGGCGTAGTCGCAAAATTGGGTGATCGTCTAGACGATTTATCTGTTCTTGTACGTATCGATGGTCACAAGATTGATCTGGTTTCGCCTGCTGATGAAGTGTGTCGTGTTCTTGCTTATAACAAACCTGAAGGTGAGTTATGTACGCGTCACGATCCTGAAGGTCGCCGAACGGTATTTGATCGTTTACCTCGTCTATCAAGTGGCCGTTGGGTTTCTGTTGGTCGATTGGATGCAAATACCTCAGGCCTATTGCTATTTACCACTGATGGTGAATTAGCTAACCGCCTGATGCACCCAAGCCGAAGTGTTGAACGTGAATACATGGTTCGCGTTTTCGGTGAGATTAACGAGAAGATGGTTAAAAACCTAGTTCAAGGTGTTGAACTAGAAGATGGTATGGCACGTTTCGAAGACGTTGTGTATTCTGGCGGTGAAGGTATGAACCATACTTTCTACGTTGTAATCACAGAAGGCCGTAACCGTGAAGTTCGTCGTTTGTGGGATTCACAAGGCGTAACAGTAAGCCGTCTAAAACGTGTACGTTATGGTGATATCTATCTAACGAAAGATATGCCTCGTGGCGGTTGGATGGAGCTTGAGCTGAAAGAAGTTAACTATCTTCGTGAAGTGGTAGAGCTTGAAGCTGAAGAAAACACAATGCTGACGGTCGAAGGCCAGAAGCGTAAACGTGGTGTTCGTCAAATTCGTCGTGCCGTACGTCGTCACGAAGAACGTGTTACTGAAACACCTCGCGGTCGTCGTGGCCGTACGAGTAACCCTGATGAACGTCGTTCTTCAACACGTAACAGTGAAGCTGAAGGGCAAAATGCACCAGTTGGGAAGCGTAAGCCGTCAGGTAAGCCTTCAACGGCTAAGCCAACACGTGGCAAGCCATCTGCTGGTAAGCCTGCGCAAGGCAATCGTCGTAAAACAGACGAAAGCAATGAGCCTGCAGGTAAGCGTAAACCGTCAGGTAATGGTGCTCAACGTCGTAACCCATTAACGGTTAAGCCACGTACGCGCCAATAAGATTCGTCTTAGTATGTCACGTCCTAAAATACGTTGACGGTTTATTGATCGGCCAGTAGCGCTAGCTGCTGGCCTTTTTCATGCACTTCATTTGGCGTTTGCATACCCAAACTCAGATGCGGTCTCATATTATTGTAGA